>ERZ746981.25-NODE-25-length-177073-cov-41.875692_pt1 | contig 177073 bp, 169 predicted proteins | sample MGYA00374948_ERZ746981 | MGnify/ENA primary metagenome ERZ746981 (study PRJEB28757, sample SAMN06711160) | food metagenome | host: microorganism | place: China:Harbin | collected 2017-01-30 | study: EMG produced TPA metagenomics assembly of the Analysis of... | reverse complement strand
GTGGTTGGCGAAGGGGTCGAGACGGCGGAACAGCGTGCGCTGCTGGAAGAACTGGACTGTGACGTGATGCAGGGTTACCTGTTTGCACGTCCGCAGGCCCCGGGGGAACTGGCGCAGTGGGTACGCCAGCACAGGACAGTGGGGGATGCGGTAACAACATTGCAGACCGCCAGAGATGTTCCACCAAGCGGGAAGCCGTCCTAAATCAATTTACGCCACACCCCCGGTTCAGCCCGTATTCGAGGTACCAGCATGGCCGCACAACATGATAACAGGCTTCGCGCCCTTACGCATGACGATGCCGACTTCTGGGCTGATGTTGTCGATAATGTCCTGATTGTAGCCGTAACGGACCGAAACGGGACGATTACGTACGTAAACGACAAATTTTGCGAAATCAGCCAGTATTCCCGCGAGGAACTTCTGGGCCGGACCCACAGCATGCTGAATTCCGGCCAGCATGACCGGGCATTCTTCCGCAGCATGTACAGAACGCTTTTTACCGGTCGTACATGGCATGGCAACCTGTGTAACCGTGCCAAGGATGGCAGTCATTACTGGGTCGCAACCACCATCATTCCCCACCGTAACAACGATGGGAAAATCAACGGTTTCGTCGCCGCGCGCTTTGAAATTACCGAACTTATGAACGCCAAGATGCGGCTGAGAAAGCAGGCGGCGACCGACATACTGACCGGCCTGCTCAATCGCGGGGGCTTCAATACCCACCTTATCGCCGCACTGGAAGCCAGCAAGCGCCGCAATGCCGAACCCAGGGTTCTGGTCATGTTCGACCTTGACGGATTCAAACCCGTCAATGACATCCACGGGCACCATGCGGGGGATGAAGTTCTCAGGACCATTGCCACGCGCCTGATCGAACTGGTGGGTGGCGAAGATCCCGTCAGCCGTCTGGGCGGGGATGAATTCGCCCTGATCCTGCATAAAAGCCTGAAAACGTCCCCGCTTGAGACGATCCTGAAGAAACTGCAGAACCTGCTGGAAGAACCCATCATGCTGGACAGCGCGACAGTGCGCATTTCCGGCAGTATCGGCACCACCCGCATCACCGGCGACGAAACGCTGGAAGGGTTGCAGAAAAACGCCGATGTCGCGGTTTATGCCGCCAAGCAGGCAGGCGGGAAACAGGTGCGCATGTTCACACCGGGCCTGCACAAGAGCACGATAAAGCGCGCAAAGCTTCTGGCCGAAGCCCGACTGGGCGTACAGGAAAACCAGTTCGAGGTTTACTACCAGCCCATCGTGAACACGCGCACGGGCCGGATCGAACAGGCGGAAGCCCTGATGCGCTGGCATCACCCGGTGCGTGGGCTGCTGTCCGCAGGTGTGTTCGCGGATGTCTTTACGGATTCAGCACTGGCGCAGATCATGGAAGCGCATCTGGTCCAGTCCTTTCACGACGATATCCGCAAATGGCACGCAGCGGGCCTGTCCAGCCTGCGGCTGGCGGTCAACCTGTCCCATCTGGACCTGCTGAACCTTGAACAGCAGACCAACCTGTTCAGCGAAATCCAGCGGCATAGCCTTGATCCGCGCAGTTTCATTCTGGAAGTGACCGAGCAGATGCTACAGGGCCGTCGCGCGGAAAAAAGCGCCCTGCGCCTGCGGGAACTGGCACAGGAAGGATTCGGGCTGGCCGTGGACAATTTCGGTTATGGCACGGTGCGCCTGTCCACGCTGGGAGAACTGCCATGGCAGTCACTCAAGATCGACCGCTGCGTCGTGCGCAACATGGCAACCGATGAGAAAGCCCGCAGCCTGCTCGCCTCCCTCATCAATATCGGTCATGGCTATGGCCTGACCGTAACGGTGGAGGGCGTGGAAACGCACGAGGAGTTCGATGCCGTACGTGATCTGGGCGTGGATTACGTGCAGGGCTTCTACATCGCGCCGGCTGTCTCCGCCGCGGAACTGATCCACCTTACGCACCAGAAGGTATGGAACCCGCTGCCCGCCTGATCTCACACCGGGCAGAAGGGTACGAAAAACCCACACGACAGGGATACTGCCGTGTGGGTTTTTTCATTCCGGCGTGTCAGATGTGGATGGCGCGCTTGTCCACATCAAGTGCGGCTTCCTTCACCGCTTCGCTCAGCGTGGGATGGGCATGACAGGTGCGGGCGATGTCTTCGGACGATGCCCCGAACTCGATCGCCATGGTGCATTCGGCAATCAGTTCGCCCGCCATCGGGCCAATGATGTGAACGCCCAGCACCTGATCGGTGGTGGCATCCGCCAGAACCTTGACGAACCCGTCGGTCATGCCGATGGCGCGCGCGCGACCGTTGGCGGTGAAGGGGAATTTGCCAACCTTGTAGCTGACACCTTCTTCCTTCAGGTTTTCCTCGGTCTTGCCGACTGTCGCGACCTCCGGCCATGTATAGACCACGGCGGGGATCGCGCCGTAATTCACATGACCCGCCTGCCCTGCCAGCAGTTCGGCTACCGCAACGCCTTCTTCCTCGGCCTTGTGGGCCAGCATCGGGCCTGCGATCACATCGCCAATGGCGTAGATGCCCGGCACGCTGGTCGCGTAATGCGCATCGGTCACGATGCGGCCGCGCTTGTCCAGTTCAATGCCCGCTTCTTCCAGCCCGAAGCCCTTGCTCGCCGCCGTACGGCCAATGGCCAGCAGCACCACATCGGCTTCCAGCGTCTCCGCAGCACCGCCTTTGGCGGGTTCCACGGTCAGGGTGACACCCTTGGCGTTCTTTTCCGCCCTGGTCACCTTGTGGCCCAGCTTCATCTTCAGGCCCTGCTTGGTCAGGATGCGCTGGAAGGTCTTGGCGACCTCGTTATCCGTGCCCGGAACCAGACGGTCGAGATATTCGATCACCGTCACATCCGCGCCCAGCCGGTGCCATACGCTACCCAGTTCCAGCCCGATCACGCCACCGCCGATCACGACCAGCTTCCTGGGCACGGCAGACAGTTCCAGCGCGCCGGTGGAGGTGACGATCTGCTTCTCGTCCACTTCAACGCCCGGCAGGCCCGCGCTGTCACTGCCACTGGCAATGACGATATGCTTTGCCGTGACCGGCTTGCCATCGACCGTGATGCGGCCCGTGCCTTCGACCTTGCCGGTGCCCTTGAGCCAGGTGACCTTGTTCTTCTTGAACAGGAACTCCACGCCCTTCACGTTGGCTTCGACAACGGACTGCTTGCGCGCCATCATCTTCGCCAGGTCCAGCTTCACGCTGTCGATGATGATGCCCATATCGGCATATTCATCCTTGGCGGCATGAAAGTTTTCGGACTGCTGCAACAGCGCCTTGGACGGGATACAGCCCACATTGAGGCAGGTGCCGCCAAGGGTCGCGCGCTTTTCCACGCACGCCACCTTGAAACCAAGCTGGGCGGCGCGAATGGCGCAGACATAACCACCCGGTCCCGCACCGATCACGATCACATCGTAATCCGTCTCGGCCGGGGCTTCAGCGGCAGCCTTGGGTGCGGGTGCGGCGGCAGGGGCCGTGGCAGCCGGTGCGGGCTTTGCCGGGCTGGTGGCAGCCGGGGCCGCCTTCTGGCCACCCGCGCCGGGGGTAAGCGTGGTCAGAACGGTGCCGACCTCAACTTCGTCGCCTTCCTTTACGGCATGCGCGCCCAGCACGCCCGCCTGCGGCGCGGGCACTTCCACGCTGACCTTGTCGGTTTCCAGTTCGGCTATCGGGTCATCCGCGTTTACGGCATCCCCCGGCTGTTTCAGCCATTTGCTGACCGTAGCCGTGGTCACACTTTCGCCCAGCGTGGGCACCTTGATGTCGATTGTCATGTCTCTTCAGTCCTGCTTGCGATACAGCGGTTGCGCGTACGGGCCGCGCCTGCACGCGGCCCCGGCAGGCGTCAGACCTGCAGCAGCAGACGGCGCGGATCTTCCACGTTCTGCTTGACCCGCACAAGGAAGCTGACCGCTTCCTTGCCATCCACGATACGGTGGTCATAGGTCAGCGCGATATACATCATGGGACGGATCACGACCTGACCGTTCACCGCGACCGGACGGTCCTGAATGGCATGCATGCCCAGAATGGCCGACTGCGGTGCATTGATGATGGGCGTGGACATGAGCGAACCATAGATGCCGCCATTGGTGATGGAGAACGTGCCACCCGACAGTTCATCAATCTTCAGCGTGCCTTCGCGCGCCTTCTTGCCAAAGCCCGCGATCGCCCCTTCGATCTGGGCGAAGTTCATCTTGTCCGCATCGCGGATCACCGGCACGACCAGACCGTTCGGACCGCCCACGGCAATGCCGAGATTGACGAATTCGCGGTAGATCACGTCATCGCCGTCGATTTCGGCATTGATGGCGGGGAATTCCTGCAACGCCGCGATGACCGCGCGACTGAAGATGGACATGAAGCCCAGCTTCACGCCGTTATGCTTCTTGATGAACAGGTCCTTGTATTCCGTGCGCATCTGCATCACGGCCGACATGTCCACCTCGTTGAAGGTGGTCAGCAGGGCGGCGGTGTTCTGCGCATCCTTCAGGCGGCGCGCGATGGTGCGGCGCAGGCGGGTCATCTTCACGCGTTCTTCACGCGGATCATCCTGACGGGGCGGGCGGGGCGCCGCCGCGGGCTGGGCCACGCGCGGCTGGGACAGGAATGTCTGCACGTCACCCTTGGTGATCCGGCCATCCTTGCCCGTGCCGGTGCCGACCTGCGCGGCCGATACGCCCTGTTCCGCCATGATCTTGCGCGCGGCGGGGAACGCCACCGCTGCCGCACCCTGCGCCACCACATCGGACGGCGGGGTAGCGGGACGGGCAACCGGGCCGCTGGCCACGGGCTGGGCCTGCACGCCAGCGGGCGCGGTCACCGGGGCGGGTGCCGCAGGCTTGGGGGCGGCGCCGCTGCCGGCTTCGACCGTGGACAGCACGGTGCCGACTTCCACTTCAGAACCTTCGGGCACCAGAAGCGGGCCAAGCACGCCTGCCTGCGGGGCGGGGACTTCCACGCTGACCTTGTCGGTTTCCAGTTCGGCCACCGGGTCATCCGCGTTCACGGCATCACCCGGCTGTTTCAGCCATTTTGCAACGGTTGCGGTGGTAACACTTTCACCCAGAGTCGGTACCTTGATCTCGGCAGACATTTTTTATTTCCCAATCCCTTGCCCGTCCGGCGCGTCAGCGCGACACCGGTCGGGCCTTATCATTATTTATGGGGGCGACCAGCCTGCCGCCCCCGATTACGCGTATTCCAACCCGTTCCGTCAGGCCCCGACACCCAGCGCCTTGTTCACCAGCGCGGTCTGTTCGGCAATATGGACCTTGGCCAGACCGGTCGCGGGGCTGGCGGCAGCGATGCGCCCGACATATTCCGGGCGGGTGCTCTTGTGGCCAACGGAAGCCAGCACGCCTTCGATCAGGCGATCGACAAAGTTCCAGCCACCCATGTTTTCGGGTTCTTCCTGGCACCAGATGACCTTGGCCTGCGGGTAACGGGCCAGTTCCTCGGCCAGCATCTTGTCCGGGAAGGGATAGAACTGCTCAAGGCGCAGGATGGCGACATTGTCCAGCTTGCGCTCGCGCCGTTCGGCCAGCAGGTCATAATAGACCTTGCCCGAGCAGATCACCACGCGTTCGACTTTCCCCGGATCGACGATCGGATCGACTTCACCAATCACCGGCAGGAAGCGGGTGCCCGGCCCGAAATCCTTCACTTCCGACACCGCCAGCTTGTGACGCAGCAGGGATTTCGGCGTCATGATGATGAGCGGCTTGCGGTAATCAAGGAAAAGCTGGCGACGCAGCGCATGGAAGTAGTTCGCCGGCGTGGTCAGGTTGCACACGCGCATGTTGTTTTCGGCGCAGAGCTGGAGATAGCGTTCCAGACGGGCGGAAGAATGTTCCGGCCCCTGCCCCTCATACCCGTGTGGCAGCAGCATCACGAGACCGGACATACGCAGCCACTTGGTCTCACCCGATGCGATGAACTGATCGATGATGACCTGCGCGCCGTTGGCGAAGTCACCGAACTGCGCTTCCCACAGCACCAGCGCGTTGGGGTCCGCCAGCGAGTAGCCGTATTCAAAGCCCAGCACGCCGAATTCTGACAGGAGCGAGTTGTAGATCTCGATCGCCGCCTGTTCGGGAGCGATATTGTTCAGCGGGATATAGGTGTTCTGGTTCACCTGATCGATCAGCACCGCATGACGCTGGCTGAACGTCCCACGCTGGCAGTCCTCACCCGACAGACGGACCTTGTGCTTGTCCAGCAGCAGCGTGCCGAAACCAAGGGCTTCACCCGTGGCCCAGTCGATCCCCTCGCCACTTTCAAACATCGCGGCCTTGGCCTTGAGCTGGCGGGCGATCTTGGAATTGACGTTGAAATCGTCAGGCACACGCGCAAGCGCCGTGCCCACTTCCTTGAGCCGTTCGATGGAAACGCCGGTTTCCGGCGCGGGGCGGGTCGTATCCACCGGCGGCGGCTTGAGGCCCTTCCACGCGCCTTCCAGCCAGTCGGCCTTGTTGGGCTTGTAGCCCTGCGCCGCCTGATAGGCCTGTTCCAGCCTGTTGTGGAAGCCGTCCCATTCACTGGTGACCTGATCTTCGGTCACGACGCCTTCGCGCACCAGACGGTCGGAATACAGCTTGCGCACCGTCGGGCGGGCCGCGATCGCCTTGTACATGATCGGCTGGGTGAAGGACGGCTCATCGGACTCGTTATGTCCGTGGCGACGGTAGCCCACGATGTCCAGCACCACATCCGCCGCGAATTTCTGGCGGAACTCGGCAGCCAGACGCGAACAGTAGATCACCGCTTCCGGCTCGTCGCCATTCACATGCAGGATCGGGGCCTGCACCGCCTTGGCCACGTCCGTGCAGTACAGCCCGGAAAAGGAATGGACGGATACGGTGGTGAAGCCGATCTGGTTATTGACGACCACATGGATCGTGCCGCCCGTGCGGTAGCCGATGAGCTGCGACATCGCCAGCGTTTCATACACGATGCCCTGACCGGCAAAGGCCGCGTCACCATGCAGCAGGACGCCCATATGGCGGCCCCGCTGGGTGGGATCGTCGTCATCCTGCGTCGCGCGGACCTTGCCGATCACGACCGGATCAACCGCTTCCAGATGCGAGGGGTTGGGCTGGAGCGAGATATGGACCGGCGTGCCGCCGATCTCCACATCGGTGGAGGTGCCCAGATGGTATTTCACATCGCCCGAACCCTGCACGTCGTCCGGCTTGAAGGACGCGCCCGCGAATTCGCTGAAGATCGCGGTGTAAGGCTTGCGCACGATGTTGACGAGCGTGTTCAGACGCCCGCGATGCGGCATGCCGATCGCCACCGAGCGCACACCACCCAGCGCCGCCTGATCGATGATCGCATGCAGGGCTGGGATGGTGACATCCTCGCCCTCAAGGCCGAAGCGCTTGGTGCCGACATAGCGCTTCTGACAGAAGGATTCGAAGCCTTCCGCCTCGGTCAACTGCTGCAGGATGACCTTCTTCTGCTCGGGGCTTGCACCCTTGCGCCAGTTGTCGCCTTCCAGCCGCGCCTGCACCCACATGCGCTGCTCGGGGTCCTGAATATGCATGAATTCAGCACCGATCGGCCCGCAATAAACCGAACGTAGCGCATCGAGCACCTGGTTGATCGTGCCGGTATCGGACCCGATCAGGCGGGCGACCACGCGACCCAGATAGATCGGACGGTCCAGATCCTTCGGGCCGAAACCGTAGGTGGCCGGGTCCAGATCCGCATGCGGCTTGGGCACCTGCAGGCCCAGCGGGTCCAGCCGGGCCTCAAGATGGCCACGAACGCGGAACGCCCGGATAAGCTGGGTCGCCCGCAGGCTGTCATCCGCTGCCGCGCGCAGGCTTTCGGCCGTGACGCCAGCCGCCTTGCCGTTGGGCAGGGGAGCGGGTTCGTCGCCCGTGATCATGGGCGGGCGCGGCGCCCATGATGCGCCTTCCGCATCCTGAACGATTTCCGCGTCCTGTTCATGCATCTCCGCGAACAGGGAGGCAAAGGAAGGATCGACGCTGTTGGGATCGGCCGCCCAGCGTGCATACAATTCAGCCAGATAGGCCGTATTGGCACCGCTGAATGCGGTCGAAAGAATATCTACGCCCGCCATATTGAAGACATCTCCTCGCTGGCGGCCTTTGTGGCCGCGCTATTTTCAGGTCCGGCGCTTGGTGTGTCACCGGCCCGATTTGTATCGCTACCCTAGCCGCACCCTTGCCCGGATGCCGCCATCAATCATCAGGATCAGGTCTGCTTGCCGCGCATACTGACATTTTCGTGCCCGCCCCTGCTTCCGGGGACTGAGGGGCAGGAAAACATCCCGTTTCACGGCCGCGTTCCTGCTGATGCGATCTGGTCCATACCCAAGCAAAGACGGTGCCGCTTGCCTACCGCCCCATCAGTCACACCACCGCCATAACCGTCACGATGGCGTGACCCTGCGGCCATTCCGCTCCTTATGCGTTGAGATGCGGCAGCAGCATGTACGCCGCACTCTGCATCTCCTCCAGACGGGAGGCGGTGCGCTCGAACGCGGTCGCCCCCTGCCCTTTCGCATACAGGGCGTCCGGCCCCACCGCAGCGGAGGCGAACAGCTTGACGTTCTGTTCGTACAATGTGTCGATCAGCACGATAAAACGCCGCGCTTCGTCAAAATTGTCCGGTCCCATGCAGGGCACGTCATCCAGCACAAGGTTTGGAAAGCGCGTGGCCAGCGCCAGATAGTCACCCGCCCCCAGCGGCCTGCCGCACAGATCGGCAAAGCTGAAGCGTGCGACGGGGCCTGCCGCCTGTTCCACCTTCAGGCTGCGGCCCATGACATCCAGCGTGACCGCCCGCACCGGCGCGCCATCGGCCAGCCGTGTAAAGATCGAGTCGAGCGCGCAGCGCGCGGCATGATCCGCAGGCGTGATCCATGTCTGCATGCCCGGCGCGTTGCCACGGCGGTAATCGCGCGGGGAATCGAGGATGACGGTATCGACCTCCTTCAGCATCACGGCGATGAAGGGACGGAAGGCATCCGCGCCGGGACGGTCCTGAAACAGGTCCTCGGGCCGGGTATTGGACGTGGCGACCACCACCACCCCATCGGCGAACAGGTAGTCGAACAGGCGGCCGAGGATCATCGCATCGGCAATGTCATTGACCTGGAATTCATCGAAACAGAGCAGCCACGCTTCCTGCGCGATCTGGCGCGCCAGGGGGGGAATGGGGTCGGTCAGGTCGGGATCGGCGGCCTTCATGTCATGCAGGCGCTGATGCACGTCCTGCATGAAACGGTGAAAATGCACCCGGCGCTTGTGTTCCACCGGGGCCAGACTGAAGAACAGGTCCATGAGCATGGTCTTCCCACGCCCTACCTGTCCCACCATGTACACGCCGCGCGGGCGGTCCGGGGTCCGGGCGGCGCGGCCCGACAGGCCAAGGCGCGCCTTGAGCCCCCCGAGCCAGCCGCCGGACGACGGCGTGGAAGACGGAATGACCGGATGGTAGTCGCGCAGTTCCCGCCACAGGCGGTCAAGCCTGCGGGCAGCCTTTTCCTGCTCGGGGTCGCGATCAAGACAGCCTGAAGCCACGCGGGCCTCATAGGCGGCGAAGGGGCCTGTGCCTGCGGGCAGCGCCGCAGCGGACGGGCGGGCGGGGGCGATGTCTGTGTCCATGATATTCCGCCGATAGTCCGTAAAAATACGGCCTTCAAGGGCACAATCTCGCCAAACTGTGTCATGACAGGCGTTCTCTCCATCTGGTGAACTGAAACCCGGCCAAATGGAGAACTTGTGATGACCGACTGGAACGCCTACCGCGCCCATCTGGGCCAGTCCGTAACGGCATTCGCCACCCTAGCTCCCGACACGATGAAGGGAATCCAGACACTGGACCACGCCGCCGCACGCACCGGCAGGCTGGATGCCAAGACGCGCGAACTGATCGCGCTGGCCGTGGCGGTGACCACACGGTGCGACGGCTGCATATCCGTCCATTCCGAAGCCGCGGTGAAAGCGGGTGCAACGAAGGAGGAAATAGCCGAAGCCCTGGGCGTCGCCATCGCGCTGAACGCGGGTGCGGCGCTGGTCTATTCCAGCCGCGTGCTGGATGCGGTGGATACCGTGAAGACGTAAGCCCGCCGGGGTCGCTGCTTGCGACGGGAGGAAACCGGGCCTAATCTTGGCCCGGTTCACCCAGACAACATGCAGGATGGCATGATCCAACCCGTTATTCCCGACTATGCCGCGCTGGAGGCCGCAACGGTCTCGCCCGAACCGTTCGCGCATGCGGTGGTGCCGGATTTCATCCGGGCCGACGACCTGCGCGCCCTTGCGGCAAGCCTGCCCGTCATCCGCTCCGGCGGGTCCTTCCCGCCGCAGGCGCTGGGCCTTACGCCGCTTATGGCGCAACTGGTCGATGAACTGCAGCAGCCCCGCCTGCGCGGCATCATCGCCACGAAATTCGGGCTGGATCTGGATGACGCGCCCACCATGCTGACCCTGCGCGGGCGCACGCGCGCAAAGGATGGCCGCATTCACCGCGACTCCGCGTGCAAGCGGGTGACGGTCCTGCTCTATCTCAACGCCGCCGATAACGCGGCATGGTCACGGCACGAAGGATGCCTGCGGCTGCTGCGCAACGGGCATGATCTGGAGGATTTCGCCGCCGAGATCGCCCCGGTCAACGGCACGCTGGTCATCTTTCCCAACGGGCCGGACACATGGCACGGCCACCGTCAGTATGTGGGTCCGCGCCATACCATCCAGCTTAATTACATGGCCAATGACGCCAGCGCGCGCAACGAATTGCGCCGCCATCGGTTATCTGCCCTGACAAAGCGTCTGCCATGGGTTGCCTGAGAGGTGTCCCCCGAACCGGGACCATGGCAATTTCCGGCCATTGTTTCGACACGAGTGGGGGTCATAAAACCTCAGTCTTCCGACTTCATGATATGTCGAGGTTTTCCAAGTCCATGTATCTGCGTAAATTTGCTACATCCCTGCTGTCCGGCAGCCTTGCACTGGGAATCCTGATATCGGCCGTACCGGCTGCGCAGGCCCAGCCGTGGCGCGGGCCGGGTGGACCAGGGGGACCAGGCTGGCACCGTGGTCCGCCGCCGGGCCGCGGCTGGCATGGTGGTGGCCGTGGTGGGGGTGCGGGACTGGCCGTAGGTAGCGGCATTGCCGGACTGGCGGTCGGCGCCATGCTTGGCAGCGCCCTTGCGGAACGGAACGCCGCCCCGCCGCCACCGGCCTATTATCCCGCCCAGCCGCCGTCACCGCCCCCTCCGGCCTATTATCCGTACGGCGGTGGTTACTGAGCGCATAGCGCCTGACACATCCCACGCATCTGACAAGCACCATTGCGAAGGAAAAGAGACAACATGATGTTCCGCCGCTTACTGCCCGCCGCCGCGTTCGTGCTGCTTCCGGGCATGGCCATGGCCGCCGACCAGCAGCCCGCCGCCGCACCCGCCGCGCAGTCGGCCACCCAGCGCAGCCCCACCGCATCGCTGGCCCATACGCCCCATGCGCCGGCACCCGAACAGGTGGAAGCCCATATCAAGGCGCTGCACGACCAGTTGGCCATCACCAAGAAGCAGGAAGCCCTGTGGACCCCCTTCGCGCAGGACATGCGCGATAATGCGCAGCGCCTGCACGACTCCATCGAAAACCGGCGCGAGAAGCTGCCGGGCATGAATGCGCTGGAGAACATGCAGTCCTATGCCGAACTGACGGTCGAGCGCGCGCAGGATATGCAGACGCTGAATTCCGCCTTCGCGCCGCTGTATGAAAGCTTCTCCAAAAAGCAGCGCAAGCATGCCGATGCCCTGTTCCAGCAGGGTGACAGCGAACACGCTGAAAAGGGCCAGGCCCCTGACGCCGCCGAACAGACGACATCCACCACCTCCGCCCCGGCTACGGGTGGCGCTGCCGCCCAGTAACGCAGCGGCACCTGCCAGACGCGATGAAAAAACCCGCACCGGGCAATCCGGTGCGGGTTTTTGTTTGCGTATCGCCATGCGGGGGCGAGCGGCTGCCTGCCCCCTGACTGTCAGCGGGCCTTCAGGCCCCGTTGAGCGGGTACCAGGTCCGCCCGTCACGCCGGAGCAGTTCTTCTGCCCCCTTCGGCCCCGATGAACCGGCTTCGTAGATTTCCGGCCCGGTTTCATCCTTCGCCCATGCCTGAAGCACCGGATCGACCGCCTTCCATGCCGCTTCGATGTTATCAGCACGCTGGAACAGGGTCTGATCCCCCATCAGGCAGTCATAGAGCAGGGTTTCGTAGCCGACATTGGGGGATCTGGTGAACACATCCTCGTAGCGGAAACGGGCCTGCACGTCGGTCAGGTCCATTTCCGGCCCCGGCTTCTTGGCACCCAGTTCCACCGTCAGCCCCTGGGCGGGCTGGATGTTGAGGATGATGCGGTTGGGCGGCAGGTCTTCCGTTTCGGTCCCGCTGAACATGAGCATCGGCGGCTTGCGGAACTGGACGACAACCTCCGTCCGCCGTCCCCCCAGCCCCTTGCCGGTACGCAGGTAAAACGGCACGCCAGCCCAGCGCCAGTTATCCACATGCAGTTTCAGCGCCACATAGGTTTCCGTATTGCTATGGGGGGAAACACCCGGACTTTCACGGTAACCGACCATCGGTTTGCCATCGACGGTACCGGCCGCGTACTGACCCCGCACCGCATCGGACGGGCTGATGGGGGTTACGGCCTCGAAAAGCTGTTCCTTGGCGTTGCGCACGCTTTCGGCGCAGAACGTGTTGGGCGGTTCCATCGCCACCATGGCGAAAAGCTGGAACAGGTGATTGGGCACCATGTCACGCAGCGCGCCGGTGGGTTCGTAAAACGCGCCACGCTGTTCGACACCGATGGTCTCGGCGGCCGTAATCTCGATATGATCGACATATTCGTTGCGCCACAGCGGTTCGAATATCAGGTTGCCAAACCGCATGGCGAGGATGTTCTGCACCGTTTCCTTGCCAAGGAAATGGTCGATACGGAAAACCTGCGACTCATCCAGAACCGAAAGCACCTGCCGGTTGAGCGTCTGCGCACTGGCAAGGTCCGAACCAAACGGCTTTTCAATCACCACGCGGCGGAAGACGCCTTCCTTCTGCGTCACCACGCCCGCCTTGCCCAGCGTTTCCACCACGGGGGCGAAAAAGCGCGAGGGAATGGCAAGGTAGAAAATGGCGTTGCCCGGTATCTTCGCACCCAGCGCGCGGATGGCGTCGACATCGGTAAAATCGGCCTGCACGTAATCCAGCCGCCCGGCCAGCCAGCCCCACTGATCGGCGTTGATGGTGGCGGGATGGAATTCGGCGTTCGGATCGTGCGTGAAGGACTCCATCATGGCGCGCAGCCCGTCGCGCCACTGCGCCGCGGTGCTGTCCACCCGGTCCACCCCGATGATGCGGAAGCCATCGTCCAGAAGATGACTCCCCACAAGATTATACAGCGCCGGCATGAGCAGCCGCTTGGTCAGGTCCCCGTGCGCGCCGAAGATGACCAGCGTGCACGGTGGGGCCGTACGGGCGCCTGCGGGGGAAACCGGCCGCGGGGCTGCGGCGACTGGCGTTGCGGGAATATCAGCTGATAAGGCCATGATCTCTCTAACCGTTCTTGCCTGCGCGCGGCACCGGGGCAGGAACGTGGGCGCCCCTGCCTGATCGCGCGCCGGAGGGAGCGTGCACCCGGCACATGGCAGCGACAAGGGCTATCACCGCATGGGACGTGCCACACAAAGGCCCGTACCCGATTCGATTCGCGGTTTTGCGCGGTCCGTGCTGCTTGCACCTTTCGGGCGCAGGCTCTAGGTGTCGCTACAGTTACGCAAGCAGAACCGAGCGTTCCACTGAACGGTCGGGCAGGACAGGAAAGAAGATTATGGGTTACCGCGTTGCGGTGGTGGGTGCCACCGGCGCTGTGGGGCGCGAAATCCTCAAGACTCTGGCCGAACGCCAGTTCCCTGTGGATGAAATCGTGGCTCTGGCGTCCGCCCGCTCGGCGGGCAAGGAAGTCTCCTTCGGCGATAAAAAGGTGCTGAAGGTGCAGAACCTTGAGACTTTCGACTTCACCGGCTGGGATGTCGCCCTCTTTTCGCCCGGCGGGGCGGTTTCGGCCGTGCATGCGCCGCGCGCGGCGAAGGCGGGCTGCATCGTGATCGACAACACCTCCCACTTCCGCATGGAGCCGGACGTGCCGCTGGTGGTGCCCGAGGTCAATCCCAATGATGTGAAGAAAGCCAGACGCGGCATCATCGCCAATCCCAACTGCTCCACCATCCAGATGGTCGTGGCGCTGAAGCCGCTGCATGACCTGTTCACAATCAAGCGCGTTGTGGTGGCCACCTATCAGGCCGTGGCCGGTGCCGGAAAAAGCGGCATGGACGAACTGTTCAACCAGTCGCGCGGCAGCCTGGTTGGCGACCCGCTGAAGGCGGAACAGTTCACCAAGCAGATCGCGTTCAACTGCATTCCCCATATCGACCGTTTCATGGATGACGGCGCGACCAAGGAAGAGTGGAAAATGACGGTCGAGACCCGCAAGATCCTCGATCCCGACATCGCCGTCTTCGCCACCTGCGTGCGCGTTCCCGTGTTCATCGGCCATGCCGAGGCCGTCACCGTGGAATTCGAGGAACCTGTTGATATTGAACGCGCCCGCGCAGCCCTGCGTGAGGCACCGGGCGTGGTGCTGCACGACAAGCGCGAGGATGGCGGCTACGTCACCCCGCTGGAAGTGGTGGGGGAGGACGCGACCTATATCTCGCGCCTGCGCATCGACCCGACTGTACCCAACGGACTCGGCTTCTGGTGCGTTGCCGACAACCTGCGCAAGGGCGCCGCGCTGAACGCGGTCCAGATTGCCGAAACCATGGTGGCGCTCGACCTGCTGGGTCACTGACGGCCACCGGGGCGTAAGGCCCCCCACGGCATGGCGGAGCCCCTGCTCCGCCATCCGGGTGGCGCGGGGTCTCTCAACCTCGTGTTCCGGGCCTGCGTTGACCCGGCCTCCCACGCGGCGTAGGACCGAATTCAGACAAGGCGACGGAACAAACCGAAGCCATAACAGGGAAATTGACGAGACGACCATGCAGGATGTCCGTGAAGCGCTCTATGTAGGGCAGCGAAGCGACGGAACTCTGACCAGGCGGCCTATGTCCCCGCATCTCCAGGTCTACCGCTTCCGTCTTTCCATGTTCCTTTCAATCGCGAACCGCGCCGCCGGCGTTGCAGCCGCTGGCGGCTCAGCACTCGGCCTGTGCTGGATCAACGCGGCTGCCAAGGGACCCAAATCTTTCAGCAAGGTCCAGAAGGTGACCGGCAACCCGCTGGGGCAGCTTCTGCTGGCCGGGTGGGCGCTTGCGCTGGTCTACCATTTCGTGGCGGGACTCCGTCACCTTGCGTGGGATAGCGGCTACCGCTTCGACAAGAAGGAAATAAACGAGGATGGCCCCGTGGCCGTAGGCGTGACGGTGGGAACCACGCTGGCGCTCGTGGCCGGTATCCTTGGCGTTGCGATCTGTCGTTCCCGCAGGAAGGCGTCCTGATCATGAGCAATCCAAACAAGCCCCATGTCACGGTCATGCGGTCCCAGCTTTCGCGCGCGCGCGGGCTGGGATCAGGACAGACCGGCGTCGCCCACTGGTGGGCGGAACGCGCTTCGGCCGTGGCCCTTGTGCCGCTGTCGGGCTGGTTCGTGATCCAGGTCTTCCGCCTTGCTGGCGCATCGCAGCCGGAAGTCGCGAAATGGGGCGCACGCCCCCTGAACACGACCCTGATGCTGTCACTGGTGATCCTGACCTTCTATCACACCCAGCTTGGGCTGCAGGTCATCATCGATGACTACGTGCATGGCAAGGCGCACCTGCCTGCCGGGCTGCTGATGAAGGGCATTGTCTTCCTTCTGGGGCTGTTCGGCACGGTTTCCGTGCTGAAGCTGGCGCTGGCCGGCAGCAGCCGTGGCCGGATCGCTGCCGGCTGAGCCTTCGCGCCCAGCCCGCACAGAACATGACATTCGCGGACCGGCCGGGCCGCAATGCTGCCCGGCCGCTCCGAACGAGCATCGGGACACGTCCAAGAAATGAACGCGACCACTTCACCACTCACCGGCTCCTACCGGGTTGTCGACCACGCATATGACGTGGTTGTTGTCGGCGCCGGTGGCTCCGGCCTCCGGGCCACGCTGGGCATGGGGGCCGCCGGCCTCAAGACCGCCTGCGTGACCAAGGTTTTCCCCACCCGCAGCCATACTGTCGCAGCCCAGGGCGGCATCGGCGCATCGCTTGGCAACATGGCCGAGGATAACTGGCGGTGGCACATGTACGATACCGTCAAGGGATCGGACTGGCTGGGCGATCAGGACGCCATCGAATACATGTGCCGCGAGGCCGTACCCGCCGTGCAGGAACTCGAGCACATGGGTGTGCCCTTTTCCCGCACGGAAGATGGCAAGATCTACCAGCGCCCCTTTGGTGGCCACATGCGCAACTATGGCGAGGCCCCCGTGCCCCGCGCCTGCGCCGCCGCCGACCGCACGGGCCATGCCATCCTGCACACGCTGTACCAGCAGTGCCTGAAGCATAACGTCGAATTCTTTGTCGAATACTTCGCCATTGACCTGATCATGGATGAAGACGGCGCCTGCCGTGGTGTCATGGCATGGTGTCTGGAAGACGGCACGCTGCACCGTTTCCGCGCCCAGAAGGTGGTGCTGGCGACGGGCGGGTATGGCCGCGCCTATCATTCATGCACGTCCGCCCATACCTGCACGGGCGATGGTGGCGGCATGGCGATCCGTGCCGGCATTCCCATGCAGGACATGGAATTCGTGCAGTTCCATCCCACCGGCATTTTCCCCGCAGGCTGCCTGCTGACGGAAGGCTGCCGTGGTGAAGGTGGCTACCTGACCAATTCCGAGGGCGAGCGCTTCATGGAACGCTATGCCCCCACGGCCAAGGATCTGGCATCGCGTGACGTGGTTTCGCGCGCCATGACCATCGAGATCAACGAAGGTCGCGGCTGTGGCCCCGAAAAGAACTACATCATGCTCCATCTGGAGCATCTGGGCGCGGAAATCCTGCATGAACGCCTGCCCGGCATTCTGGAAACGGCGCGTATCTTCGCGGGTATCGACGTGACCAAGGAACCCGTGCCGGTCCTGCCGACGGTGCATTACAACATGGGTGGCATCCCCACCAACTACCATGGCGAGGTCATCCGCCCCACGGCTGATGATGTCGATGCGGTGGTGCCCGGCCTGATGGCGGTGGGTGAAGCGGCCTGCGTGTCCGTGCATGGCGCGAACCGTCTTGGCACCAACTCCCTGCTTGACCTTGTGGTGTTCGGCCGTGCCGCAGCCCAGCGCGCTGCCGCCACCATCAAGAGCGAGGAGACGATCCCGCCGCTGCCCGCCGGTGCCGGTGAAGCCGCGATCGCGCGTTTCGACCGCCTGCGTTACGCCAAGGGCAAGACCCATGTGGCCGACATGCGCAGCAAGCTGCAGCGCACCATGCAGAAGCACGCCGCCGTGTTCCGCAACACCGAAAGCCTGGCCCAGGGTGTGGAGAAGATCAAGGAAATCTGGGGCGAACTGCCTGATATCTCGATCAATGACCGCTCACTGATCTGGAACAGCGACCTTATGGAAGCGCTGGAGTTCGAGAACCTGCTGGCCAATGCCACCGTCACCATGGCAGGCGCGGATGCCCGCCACGAAAGCCGGGGTGCCCAGGCACATGACGACTATCCCGACCGTGACGACAAGAACTGGATGAAGCACACCGTCGCCCACATGACCGATGCGGGCGATGTCACGCTAAGCTACCGCCCCGTGCACATGAAAACGCTTACCGACGATGTGCAGGTCTTCCCCCCCAAGAAGCGCGTCTACTGACGTAACGGCGGAAAAGGAACGAGACGATGGTCGAATTCAGACTGCCAAAGAACAGCACGGTGGGCAAAGGCCGCATTTTCACGGCCCCCACCGGCGCCACCAATGTCAAGAACTTCCGGATCTATCGCTGGAGCCCGGACGATGACAAAAACCCCGTGGTCGACACGTATGAAATCGATCTGGACAAGATCGGGCCGATGGTGCTCGACGCCCTGATCCATATCAAGAACGATGTCGATTCCACCCTGACATTCCGGCGTTCGTGCCGCGAGGGGATCTGCGGGTCCTGCGCCATGAACATCGCGGGCGAGAATACGCTGGCCTGCCTCAAGCCCATCCGGGATATTCAGGGCGATGTCGCGATCTACCCGCTGCCGCACATGCCGGTCATCAAGGATCTGGTGCCCGATCTGGACGGGGCGTATGCCCAGCTCCGTTCCATCGAGCCGTGGCTGAAATCCGACACGCTGCCGCCGCCGGACGCCGAACGCCGCCAGAGCATTGAGGAACGTGCCGAACTGGATGGCATGTGGGAGTGCATCCTGTGCTTCTGCTGCTCCACCTCGTGCCCGTCCTACTGGTGGAATGGTGATCGCTACCTCGGACCGGCAACGCTGCTGGCCGCCTATCGCTGGATCGCGGACAGCCGTGACGAACATGCGGGCGACCGGCTGGATGCACTGGAAGATCCGCTCAAGCTCTATGCCTGCCGCACGATCATGAACTGCACCCAGACCTGCCCCAAGGGTCTGAACCCGGCCCGTGCCATTGGCCGGATCAAGGAACTGCAGCTTGAACGCAAGGCATAAGGCCCTGCCGTAAGCTTTCATGATTGACGGATAAGGCGCCGGATGTGAAAAATCCGGCGCCTTTTTCATATCCGCTCCATCTGAAAGGACATGGCTGGTGTTTGAGGGAAACCTGTCTACCCCCGCTGGCCGAAGCCGGGCATGGATCGATAGCCTGTTTGTGGACCATGCCATCCTGCGGCAGACATGGACCAATTTCCGCACTGTCATTCCCGGCCGCGTCTATCGCTGCAACCATCCCACGCCATGGCGCCTGCGTCTGGCCGCGCGTCGCTACGGGCTTCAGACGCTGGTCAACCTGCGCGGCCACCGCAAATGCGGGTCCGATGCCCTGTCGCGTGAAACCGCGCACCGGATCGGCCTGATCCATATCGACATGGCGTTCGAAAGCCGTAATGCCCCGCACAGGGACCGCATCGAACGCTTCGAGCGGATTTACCGCGATATCCGTTTTCCCATGCTCATGCACTGCAAGTCCGGCGCCGACCGTACGGGACTGGCTGCGGGTCTTGTCATCCTGTTCGAGGGGGGCACGGCACGGCAGGCGTTACGCCAGCTTTCGTGGAAGAACGGGCATTTCAATACCTCGCGCACCGGCGTGCTGGACGCTTTCTTCCTGCGCTATCAGGCGGAAGCGGAAGGACGCATGCCCTTCATGGACTGGGTGCGCGACGAATATGATGAAGACCGCCTGCGTGCCGACTTCCGCGCGGGCAGGATTGCCGCGTTCATGACCGACAAGGTCCTGCGGCGGGAATGATGGTCTGGCTCAGTCCGCCGCCATGGAGCGGACAAGGTCCAGCACCCGGCGGCGCGTACCGCTATCCTCGATACCGTAATAGGCGCGCACCAGATCAATGGTTTCGCGCCGAGACAGCAGGGACATGTCATCGGGCTGCGCTGCGGGCAGGACGCTTTTTTCCATATCCCCGGCATCCAGCGGGTCATCCGGCGCAGCCATGCCCGCGACATTTCCCGTTTCAGGCTGCGGGGGGATGGTGTCGTGGCCGGTCAGACCTTCGAAAAAGAAAGCCACCGGCACGTCCAGTACGCGCGCGAGATCGTACAGCCGCGATGCCCCGACACGATTGCGTCCCCGCTCATATTTCTGGACCTGTTGAAATGTCAGGCCCAGGGCGTTGCCCAACCGTTCCTGGGACATACCCAGCAATGTGCGACGCAGGCGGATGCGATTGCCCACATGCACATCTATCGGATTGGACGTAACAGACATTTTCCCGGTCACAGTGATGGCCTTACCTTTCTGGATGGATATTCCCAGACCAACTTAAAAAATGGAAGCAAGAGGCGGTAGCTGCCGCGGATGTTAATCCTTTTTAAAGGAATGTCTGCTACGATACACCTGTAATTATCTGCCCTTCGCTTTCCACGGGATGTGGACGGCAAGAAAGACCCCCGCACCCGTTCGGGCGCGAGGAGATTAGGAAAAGATTCATGCATTTTAAATACATGAATTAAAGTCCATGTCGATAAAATAGCAGGTTTCTAGACGAAACGGCTGCGTTTATGGCCGCACCACAATCCGGCCAGCCCCGTCAATACCGCCAGAAGCAGCGGAATCGTACGCCCGTAACGCCCGAAAAGCGTGGGCGGCAACGCATCGGGCAGCGCATGGACGATCACCCCCTGCCGATCCCAGCCAAGCCGGGTCACTTCATGCCCACGCCCGTCAAAAATGGCCGATATGCCCGTATTGGCGGCACGGGCGACGGGAAGCCCTTCCTCCACCGCGCGGATCCGCACGGCAGCCAGATGCTGACGCGGGCCTGCGCTGTTTCCGTACCAGGCATCGTTGGTGCTGTTCATGAGCCAGTCAGGCCGGTCATGCGGATCGGTCACCTGCCCGGAAAAAATCACTTCGTAGCAGATCAGCGGCCCCACCGGGGCAATACCGGGCAGATGCCATGTCTGCACCCGGGGGCCGGGCGTCATGCCCTCACCCGGCACGACATGAAACGGCAGGAAAGCAGGCTGGTACTCACCAAAGGGCACCAGATGCGCCTTGTCATAAATGGCAGCCGCCTGCCCGTCTGGCGGCAGTAAGGCGGCCATGCTGTTACGCCAGTGCTGGTCTTCCATCCAGCGCAGGGTACCGATAATGCCAGCAGCCGCCCCCTGCCCGGCCTGCATGATCATGGGGCGGGCGATATCATCTTCCAGCAGCAGCCCCGGAAAGGCGGATTCAGGCCACGCAAACACAACGGGCCGTCCATCCGCCTGCTGCAGTCCCTGCGTGACGCCCTGCCGGGTCAGGGCAAGATAGCGGCGGAAGACCGCGATATCCGCATTACGCGAAATCTTTTCCGTTTCCGGCACATTGCCCTGCACCAGAACAATCTCGGGATTATGCCCATAGGTATCGTGCGTGCCGGTCAGACGCAGCGCCCCGCCTGTCACCCATGCCACCAGCAGTGCTGCGCAGGCCAGCCTGCCCCTGCGGCCATATAATGGCGCAAGGGAGAGAATACAGGTCAGCAGGGTCAGGCCATCCACGCCGATCCATGCGGCGGGCTGGATCATGACATCCCCGGCCAGACCGGGAAACTCCCATACGCTCCCGGGCGGATTCCATGGAAAACCGCTGAATACGAACACACGCGCCATGTCCGTAATGGTCCACAGGGCACAGAATGCCAGCAGCCTTCCCATGCCTGCGGGCACAAGTCGGCTCAGGGCCGCCGTCAGCGCACTCAGGGGGGCAAGGATCAGCGCGCAGCCCGGTGATGCCAGCGGCACCAGCCACCAGAAATCATCGGCGCGGAGCAGGATGGCATACATCAGCCAGTAAAGGCCGACGGTATGGAGCCCCATCGCGAACATGAATCCGCGCCGCGCGGCTTCCCGCCAGCTCCGGGCGCTGTCAATCGCCAGCGCCAGCAGGCAGAAAGCGACGGGCAGCACGATGACCGCATGCACGGGCGGAAAGCCCAGCGCATACACGCCACCTGCCAATACCATGGCCAGATCCGCCCGCCACCCGTGCAGGCGGGACAGGCTGATATACTTGTCGTACAGAAACATCATGGAGCGCCGAAATCCGCTCCCCTGCGGTCTGTTGCGGGATCAGTCCAGCGCGTCACGCAGGCGGCGTTCGTAATGGCGATAATATTTATCGGCCAGCAGTTCGCTTTTGACCAGCACCGCAACATCCGTGGTGTTGAACTGCTCATCAATCACCGCGCCATCGCCCACATATCCACCCAGCCGCAGATACCCCTTTATCAGCGGGGGCAGGCGGGCCAGCGAACGCCGGTGATCCAGCAGTTGCGGATCGGAACGCAGCATTTCCACCCGCCGCTCGGGCACGGCGCGCACGCGCAGCGCGGGCGGAGCCAGATGGTTATGGTACAGATAGGTCAGTTCATCGGACACCGCATCGGGATCGGTACCGGGCAGGCTGGCGCAGCCGAACAGCACATCGATCCGGTGCAGGAAAATATAGGAGGCAATGCCGCGCCACAGAAGCTGCATGGCCGACCGGCCCCGATAACGCTGGTCCACGCAGGAACGGCCGACTTCGAGCAGCCGCCCCGGAAAATCCGTCAGCGGAGAGATATCGTATTCACTGGAGGTATAGAAGCGGCCCAGCTTTTTCGCCGCATCCCCCTGCATGAGGCGGTACGTGCCCACCACGCCTTTCGCACCCGATGAAATGGCATGATCGATCACCAGAAGGTGATCGGCATAGTCATCGAATTCGTCCACATCGCGCCGCAGGCGGGCGGTGCGGGAATCGGGGCGGGCACCCATTTCCTCATAAAAAACGCGATAACGCAGGGCCTGGGCGGCCTCACGCTCTTCCTCGGTCGCGGCGATCCTGACACCAAGATTGCCCCCCCGCAGTTCAGGAAAACCGTTGCGTTCCAGGTCCAGAGTAGAAAGGGACTGTATGGTTTTCTCGATACTCAAGGCCGTGATCTGCCTTTCCGCTCTGTTTGTGCCTGCTGGTCAGTCTGCTCTTGTGACACGTCAGGCAACCTGCGCGCAAACAGTTCCAGCCGGTGCGACACCAGTTCAAACCCCAGCTCCGCCGTGATCCGGCGCAGCAGTTCCGCATGGTCGGCATGGGTGAATTCAACCACCTGCCCGCTTTCCACATCGATCAGGTGGTAGTGGTCGCCTTCATCGGCTGTTTCGTAACGGGCCCGTCCCCCACCGAAATCGCGCCGCTCAAGGATGCCGTTTTCTTCCAGCAGCCGCACGGTACGGTACACCGTGGCAACGGAAATGCGGTCATCCAGCACCGAAGCGCGACGGTAGAGTTCCTCCACATCCGGATGATCGTGGGATTCAGACAGGACGCGCGCGATGACGCGCCGCTGCCCCGTCATCTTCAGGCCACGTTCCATACACATGCGCTCGATGCGCGATTGCAGTCCGTTACTGTCTGTTGCCATGTTTACGGGCGTAGCCGATCATGCAGATGCCTGTCCACGTTACCATACGCCAGGGGCGTCAGTCCTCACGTTTTGTGCCAAGCCCGATCTTGCGGGCCAGGGTGGACCGATGGCTGGCGTAATTGGGGGCGACCATGGGGTAGTCATGCGGCAGGCCCCAGCGCTCCCGATATTCTTCCGGCGTCATGTTGTACGCGGTCTTGAGATGGCGCTTGAGCATCTTGAGCTTCTTACCATCTTCCAGACAGACGATATAATCGGGGAAGACGGACTTCTTGAGCGGGACGGCCGGGACCGGCTTTTCCGGCACGGGTTCCACACGCCCGACGGAGGCAAAGGCCTCGTATACCCGGTGAATCAGGTCGGGAAGGGTATCCGCATTAATCTCATTACGGGATACGTATGCCGAAACGACTTCGGCAGTCAGTTCCCGCAATTCAACTTCTGCCGCTGCATCCGCCATCAAACTGATCCTGTCACTCTGGAATAAAGACCCATCCTATATAAATAATTCCAGACAGATCGCAACCGGCTACAACAAAGGTTCCATGGTAATATGTCTGATATTGATATGACAGAAATAGATATCACCAATGAAGTATGCCCGATGACTTTCGTACGCACCCGTCTGGCGCTGGACAGACTTTCGGCGGGTGCAAGACTGTGTGTACGTCTGCGTGGTTCCACTCCGCTGGACAATGTTTCACGTAGCCTGAAGTTGCTTGGTCATACCGTGGAAGAAATGCACACGGAACCGGATGGCGTGACACACCGGCTGACGGTGCTTAAAGCTTCCGCTGCATGACACACGCATCCGCGCCATCGGGATAATAGTTGCGACGCAGGCCCACCTGCGTAAATCCTGCCGCGTGATATAACGTCATGGCAGGCCGGTTATCGTCCGCCACTTCCAGAAACAGCGTTGTCGCACCGGTCCCGGCCACCTGTCGCACGCAGCGTTCCAGCAGGTCGCGCCCCAACCCCTGCCGCCGGGCGGCTGGCACAACCGCGAATGTCAGGATTTCGGCTTCGTCAAACAGGGTCCGGGCCATGATGAACCCGGCGCTGTCCTGCCCCTCCGCCGCGTCAGCGACCAGCACCGATACACCCGCCATGCCCAGCAAGGTCGTCATTGCCGCCACGTCCCACCGATGGGCAGGCGGAAAGGACAGGGCATGGATACGCGCCAGCATGGCCGCCAGCCCTGCATGTGCGGGCGGCACGTCCATGCCAGCCTGCGTCATGGGGCGGCCATGACCGGGGGCGGTCGCAGCCCTGCCGCTGGCAGTTTGGCTTCCGGTGCATCGACATAAAGCGGCTGGGCCGCACGCGGTGGCAGTTCACCGCGCAGGCGACGCAGGGCAACCGTAGCAATGGCCAGCGGATCGGATGCAGGCAGGTCGGCCTGATGGATATCGTGCCGCTGCGGCAGTACGCCCGCCACCCATTGCGCACCGTTGCCCGCCAGCATCAGCGGACCATCGGGCAGGTCAAGCGTATCGCGCATATGGGCCGATACCGTGCCCGATGCGCCACTGGCCTCCAGCGTCTCGATAAACACGCGTTCGCGCCGGGCAATGGTGCAGCACAAGGGGGAAGCCCCGAGCAGACGGGCCGCTTCCTGCAGCGCCGCCGCCATCGCCTCTCCCGCCGTTACACCCACCACGGCGCAGCCAGAACCGGCGGCAAGTCCATGCGCGAACGCCAGCGAAGCCCGCAGCCCGGTAAATGATCCCGGCCCGACGATAACACCCACCAGTTCGGGCATGCCGTGTGTCCAGCCACATTCGGCAAAGAGTTCGGTCGCCAGAAGCGGAAACTGCTCCGCGGCACCACGCCCTTCCGCCATGCGGGTGGCCAGAACGGACAGGCTGTCCCCGTGCAGCACGATGCAGGCGATGACAGCCTGCGCCTGCGCGCCGGTCGCCGCGCCATCCATTACCAGAATCCGCATGGCCTATATGACCACGCAGGCATCATCGAAAGCGGGACGGGACGCGCGCGGCGTGGGGGGCGGCCCATCCGTATAGCCAAGACTGACCAGGAAATTGGCCTGCCATCCCTGCTGCGCAAGGAAGGCATCCTCCACCATGGCCGCGTCAAAACCCGACAGGGGCAGCGCGGACAGGCCAAGCGCCCGCGCCGCCATTATCAGGTACCCGCCCTCAAGCGTGCCGTTGCGAAAGGCCGTTTCTTCCGCCAGTCCCACATCGGCGGCGAACCACTGGCGTATGTCGGGAATGGGGCTGAGCGTTTCCATATGATCGAAGAACAGCGGATCATGCGCCACGATCACGGTAACGGGCGCTGTCATAACACGCTGCACGTTCCCCGCCGACAGGGCGGGACGCAGCCGCTCACGACAGCTTTCCGTGGTGATGAACACGAACCGCCCCGGACAGCAGTTGCCTGAAGTCGGCCCCAGACTGACCAGTTCGTACAACTGCCGCAGCGTATCGGCCCCTACGGGCCGGTCATTCCATGCAGCCGGCGTGCGCGCCTTGCGAAACAGAAGATCAAGCCCAGCGTCATCAAGCGCCATGAAACATTCCCGAATTACACACCGGCCTGCCGATCAGGCCTCCACCTGCTCCACCGATACCACTTCCGGCACGTAATGGCGCAGCATGTTCTCCACCCCGTGCTTCAGCGTCGCCCCCGATGACGGGCAGCCCGAGCATGCGCCCTGCATGGTCAGCCGCACCACCCCGTCCCGATAGCCACGGAACACGATATCGCCCCCGTCCCCCGCCACGGCCGGACGCACGCGGGTATCGAGCAGTTCCTTGATCTGCTGCACGATTTCCTCATCCCCCGGCGCGACCGTATCCTCGACCACCTGGGCATCGGTTTCCACCACGGCCTGACCGGTGGCCAGATAATCCGCCAGAACGGACAGGACCTGTGGGCGCAGTTCATCCCAGCCGGTTGCATCGCTACGGGTCACGGCGACAAAATCGTTGCCAAAAAAGACGCGCGCCACCCCTTCCAGATCGAACAGCAGTTCCGCCAGACGCGAACGTCCCGCTACCGAATCGGGGTTGATGAAATCGGCCGTGGCCCCATCGGCCATGATTTCACGTCCCGGCAGGAATTTCAGCGTGGCGGGATTGGGTGTGTCTTCTGTTTCAATGAACATTGCTCGGTCTTCCAGACATGACGGGAAAGGGAGAGATGCAAAAGTACTTCCCAAGTCCTGTTATATGATCGACCTGAGCGCGAATCCAACCCCATGCGGGCGCAAAGCCCGCTTTTAGCCAGCCTGCCGTATCACGGCCCTGCGGGGCAGGACAATCTCGGCACACAGGCCGCCCTCGGGGCGATTGAACAGATTGAACGCGCCGCCATCACGCGCCACCTCGCGGCTGACGATCGCAAGGCCCAGCCCCAGCCCGCCCGTACTGCGCGAACGCGAACTTTCCACCCGGTAAAACGGGGTGGTCACACGGCTGATTTCGGCCTCCGGCAGGCCGGGACCATTATCCTCCACGCGGATGCACAGCGTCTGGTCGCTGACCTTCAGGCTGACATGCGCATTGCCCCCGTAGTTCAGGGCATTGTCGATCAGATTGCCCACCACACGCTTCATGGCCAGCGGACGCACGACCGCCTGCACCTGGTCCGGCCCGTCATAGGTGACATCGCGGCCCTGATCCGCCTCATCATCCACCCTTGTCGCCAGAATGGAGGCGAGGTTGACCGACCGCGCCGGTTCGGGGTCTTTCTCTCCCGACAGGTAGGCCAGCACGCCTGCGATCATGGCCTCCATTTCACTTACGTCGGCCTCGATTTCCTTCTGCGCGTCCGGATCGTCCAGAAAGCCCGCGCGTAACCGCAACCGGGCCAGCGGCGTGCGCAGGTCATGCGATACGGCGGCCAGCGCCTCGGTCCGGTCCGCGATCAGGCGGTTGATGCGGTCCTGCATCTTGTTGATGGCCTGGGCAAGGTAGCGCACTTCCCTTGGTCCCTTGTCCGCCAGCGGCACCCAGCGGCCCGAACCGACCGTATCCGCCACATCGGCCAGGGCGCGCAGCGGCATGCTCAGCGCACGCACCAGCATGCCAGCGGCCAGCAGCACCGCACCCGCCAGTATTGCCGCCGAGACGATGCCGCGCCGCATGTGGTGGGGCTGAAGGATGTCCGGGGCCAGAAACCCCATATAGCTGCCATCGGGCAGGCGCAGCGTGCCACGCACATCCGTCGTTTCCGCGATTGTGCCCGACAGGTTCAGCGCATCGCCCTGCAGCGCACTCAGCGTGCCTGCCATCCGGTCGTGCAGCTTCCGCAGGGATGCAGGCTGCACCTTCATCACGCCCATCTGTGCCGGTGTGCGCCAGTCCACCGTCAGATCGCCCGTGGACAGCATGGCCGCCAGCACCATGCGCTGGGAGGTGGGGGTGGCGGCCAGCACGCGGGCGTCGATCACCAGTCGCTCGCCTACCTGCTCCAGTTGGGCGTCATCTATGGTGTAGGTCTCGGCTTCCTCATAAAAAGCAGAACTGCCGACAAAAACGAGCGCGACCGCCACCAGCAGCACGAACATGACGCGCCCGACCAGACCGCGCGGCCACAGCGTGATGCGGCGCGTGACCGGTGCTGGCTGGCGTGCGGGCTGGGCTGGCCCCGGCATCATGGTCGGGTTCAGACCCGTTCGACCTCTGATGTGAAGATATATCCCATGCCGCGCACGGTACGGATCAGCCCGTCCGAATCCGGCCCCAGCTTGCGGCGCAGGCGACTGACCAGCACATCCACGCTACGGTCCGACACGTCGCCCAGACGGGTGCGCGACAGTTCCAGCAGACGGTCGCGCCCGATCACGCGCTGGGGATTATCCAGAAAACTGGTGAGCAGATCGTGTTCCGCGCCCGAAATCTCGACCGCCATGCCGGACGGGTCACTCAGTTCCCGCCGCCGCAGATCCAGCGTCCAGCCCGAAAAGCGCACGGTTTCCTTACGTGGCCGTCCGGCAATGGGGGTGGTGACCCCGCCGCCACGCCGCCGCAGCACCGCGCGCACGCGGGCTAGCAGTTCCTTCTGGCCAAAGGGTTTGGGCACGTAATCATCCGCGCCCAGTTCAAGCCCCTGCACGCGATCAAGCTCCTCCCCCCGGGCGGAAACGATAATGACCGGAACCTCACGCAGCGGCTGTTCGTCCGGCGCAAGGGGTTCCGCATGCGCGCGCAGGCCGCGACACAGATCCAGCCCGTTGGTTCCGGGCAGCATGACATCAAGGATGATGAGATCGGCGGACTGCACCTTCAGCGCGTCCCACATTTCTGGTCCGCCCTGCACGCCGCGCACCCGATAACCGTCACCCTGAAGGGCGCGGACGATCAGGGTGCGCATGCCAGGGTCATCTTCCACCACAAGGATGCGGGCGGGCAGATCAGCAGTGGCAGGTATCTGTGTCATTCTCTCGGCCATGTCTCGGTTGAGGGCAGTTACGATGCCATTTCGACAATCCGTACCATATCCAACGCACCGGGGCGGGATAAGACTCTCATTCTTATCATAAAGTGTCTGCACGACAGGGACCGCAAACAGAAACGGGGCGCTGGATACCCAGCGCCCCGCATGCCCGGAAGAATAGCCCGGTCAGTGCGCGGCAGGCGCCGCGTTCAGCTTGAGCACCCAGAACTGCGCGATATCACGCGCGCCATTGGTCCCCTCCACGCTGTTCAGCGTGGCGATGGCGGCATCCTTCTGGCCTGCAGCAGCCTGTGCCAGACCCAGATGCAGGCGGGCGATGTTGATGTCCGTCGGCCCCTTGGCAATGCCCTGCTTCATCACGGCCAGCCCCTTGTCGGCCTGACCGAACAGCACGTAGTTGTAACCCGCCGTCAGCAGCGCGTTACCCGTGGTGGCCTGCGCCGTCGCGGCATCAAGACCCGCCTTGCGTTCGGCCACGCCCTGCGTCACCAGCGCCTTCAGCTTCTCCGTGCGCGGCGCGGTGGCGTCATGCCCCAGCACGCCACTGGAATAACCCTGGTTGATTATATCCAGCGCAAGCTGCGGCAGGCCCGCCTGCATGGCCAGTTCGGTGATGTCCATGTATTCAGCCGAAGTCTTGACCAGCCCGGCTTCCAGCCGCACGCGGTCGATATCCAGCCGCAGTCCCGGCGCCATGTTGGGATTGCTCAGCACGGAATGGACCACCTGCGCCCAGTAATCGGGCTTGGGATAATAGGTGGCGAGCTGGACATAGGTCTTGGTCAGACCCGTCGTGTCATGAAGCTGCGACTGGCAGGCGGCCAGAAGCTGAAGCTGGTTTTCGGTCGGCCTGGCGCCCGCCTTGATCGTGGCGTCGATCTGGCCCTGCTGCACGCGCGCCGCATTGGCGTAGTCATGCTGCAGGTAGTACGCCTGAATCAGGATCGTGAGCATCTGCGGGTTCTTGCCACCCGCCTTGATGTATTTTTCCGTTACGGCAATCGCCTGCGGGTAGTCCTTGGCGGTGAAGGCCATGCCGCCCTCGGCCAGCGCCATCTGTTCCTTCGTCGCCGCAGGTGTGCGGGACGATGCGATCAGCTTGTCATAGGCGGAAATCGCCGCGGGCACATTGCCCGACTGCGCGGCAACGGCGGCGCGCATCTGTTCGATGGTATAGGATTCGTATTCGGTCTTGCCCGTAACCGCATCCGCCGCATCAATCGCTGCCATGGCCTGCGGGTATTTGTGGGCAGCCAGCGCCGTCTGCGCCTGCTGGAGGGACGTGCCCACCTTCTGCCCCAGCACATCAGCCGCATGGACGCCGTGCAGCGGCACGACCGTCATGGCGACGGGCAGCACCATCATGGCACCGGCCAGCAGGCGGCCGCGCAACCGGAACAGCGATTTGGATGTGATGTTTTTCAACTGGATGTCCTTCCATGAACGGGTCATGGCCCGAATGATCGGCCAGGGCATCACGATGGACCCACACGGTCCATCAATCAATCGGCTCTGACCGGAGGCACGGCAGGCTCCCGACAGGCGCCTGCCGTGCCTGACTTGAAATCAGGTCACGTGTGGATGGTTTTTATTCGGCGGGGGTATGCGACTCATGGCGGTAGCCGCCGATCAGGATGGACTGCACGTCAGCCGCGAAATCACGCACTTCGTCCAGCGCGCCCTTGTTGCGGCGGACCAGCATGTTGTAGCCCAGAACCGCAGGTACCGCGGTGCCAAGGCCGATGGCCGTCATGATCAGTGATTCACCAACCGGGCCCGCGACCTTGTCAATCGAAGCCTGACCCGCGATGCCGATGGCGGTCAGCGCGTGGTAGATACCCCACACGGTACCGAACAGACCCACGAACGGGGAAGTCGAACCCACCGTGCCGAGGAAGGCCAGGCCACCCTGCAGGCGGTTCTGGATGAAATCGACGGAACGCTGGATGGACATGGTCGTCCAGGAATACAGGTCGATGGATTCCTGCATCGTGCCTTCATGATGCTCGGCGGCCTTGATGCCGGTATCGGCGATATAGCGGAACGGGGACGCCGTATCGAGCAGGGCCGCGCCCTGACGGAGATCGGAGGCCTGCCAGAACTTTGCCTTCACTTCCTTGGCGGCCTTCATCATGCGGGCCTGTTCCACGAACTTGGACAGCATGATGTACCATGTCCCGACAGACATCACGACCATGATCAGCAGCACGGTGCGGGCGATGAAGTCACCGTTCGTCCACAATGCTTCCAGCCCGTACGGGTTGGCTTCAGCCGCAGCGCCCTTTGCGTACGCAAACGCCGGCAGTGCGGTCAGCAGCGCGGCTGCGACGGCTATATTACGATGGTGTCGGGTCATTTACCTGAAATCCTCTGACGAATAGGGCCATGGTTCTGGCCTGCAACACATTTCACGACTGTTATCTGACCAGTCCGGGCACTGAAAATCAATCCACCTGTAACGTTTTCGGAACAATTTCCGGCTGACGCACCCGCCTGTCCCGCCCGATGACGGGGGCCGGAATGACCGGAACCTCCGGCTGGACCATGACCGGCAGCGGCATGGGGGGTGGCGCCGCAAGGAAGGGCGGCGGCTCACGGATGATCTTTATCGCAAGGGGGGGAAGCGGGCGGTATGGTTCGGGGAACATGGGTTTGGCCTTGGGCCGCAGCCCGTAGGCCAGCACGCCCACGACAACGACATGCACAAGCACGATCACGCCGATGATGCGCAGGTACGGCGTGCGTCGCCGCTGCCGCGCAGCGTAATCCAGTCCCATGACTTCGTCAGACCACATGCCATTCCTGTCCAGAGGCCACCGCGCGCATACCCCGCGCGGCCCTTACCGCCATTTGTTGCCAGATCATGAATTGGGCGTGGTCGGGGCGTGTGTGTCAAGCAGGATATGCAGCAGGGGCGAAACAAATTTATTATTACGTAACAAGGCTCCAGCCCCGAATACGCAAAAACCCCGCGGCCGGGGGCCGCGGGGCTGGAACACGATGGCCGTGCCGGATCGTTACTGCGCCTGCGCGCTTGCTTCCGATCGGGTGGCCCCCACGCGGGCGGCAAGGGCTGCGGCCATGAAGTCATCCAGATCGCCATCGAGAATGGCACCCGGATTGGTTTTCTCGACGTTGGTGCGCAGATCCTTGACCAGCTGGTAGGGCGCCAGCACGTAGGAACGGATCTGGTGCCCCCAGCCGATATCGGTCTTGCTCGCCTCGGTCTGGGCGGCGGCGGCTTCACGCCGTTGCAGTTCCTGCTCGTACATGCGCGCCTTCAGCATGGTCATGGCCGTGGCACGGTTACGGTGCTGGGAACGGTCGGTCTGGCACGCCACCACGATCCCGGTGGGGATGTGGGTGATACGGATGGCCGATTCCGTCTTGTTGACGTGCTGCCCGCCAGCGCCGGACGCGCGGAACGTATCCACACGCAGGTCGGCTTCATTGATCTCGATCTCGATCGAATCATCCACCACGGGATAGACCCAGACGGACGCAAAGGATGTCTGCCGCCGTGCCGCCGCATCGAAGGGGGAGATACGGACAAGGCGATGGACACCGGCCTCGGTCTTGAGCCAGCCATAGGCGTTGGGTCCGCTGACCTGGATGGTCGCGGATTTCAGCCCGGCCTGTTCCCCTTCCGAGCTTTCCATCATCGTGACCTTGTAGCCATGCTGCTCGGCCCAGCGGGTGTACATGCGCAGCAGCATTTCCGCCCAGTCCTGCGCCTCCGTCCCGCCTGCGCCGGCATTGACTTCAAGGTAGCAGTCATTGCTGTCAGCCTCGCCCGAAAGCAGGCTTTCGGTCTCGCGCCGCTTGGCTTCATCGGCCAGTGCGCGCAGCACGCCCAGCGCTTCGCCCACAACGGCCGAATCGCCTTCCATTTCGGCAAGCTCGGCCAGTTCGATCGTATCACGCACATCGGCCTCAAGCCGCTGCACGCCCTCGATCTGGTTGGCCAGCAGCGTGCGTTCACGCATGAGCTTCTGGGCGGCGTCGGAGTCGTTCCACAACTCCGGGTCCTCCGCCCGGTTGTTCAGTTCCGCGAGGCGGTCAATTGCGACATCCCAGTCAAAGATGCCTCCTCAGCAGTGCCACCGACTGCTTGATCTGGTCGTTCAGGGCCTCTGTCTCGGCAGACATGGGCTTGCTCCTTGGTCAACAGTAAACTGTGCGGGCATGCGCGCCGCCATGCCCGGCGATAAGGGGCGTCAATACAGGCCGCCCATGCCAATGTCACCCCCGGAAGACGGAGCCGGACCGGTATCGGCAGGGGCCGCCGGGTGCGCGACCGGGGCCGTGCCCTCCGCCGGGGTGGTGGGGTTACCCGGGGTTGCGGCCATATCGTTTTCGGAATCAGGCATGTTCTCGGCCCCCGTATCCGCAGCCGTCAGGCCCGTACCGGACCCGGCGCCCAGATCCACGCTCATACCCGGTTCCTGACCGGGCTTGAAGGCGTCGATCGCCATGCCCATGCCCGTATCGTAGCGGGCCAGCCTTACGCCATCAGGCACCGGGAAATCCAGACGCGGGCGGCTGGCGAGCGCCGTCTTCATCACCTGATTCCAGATCGGCCCCGCGATGACGCCGCCCGTCTCGTTCTTGCCCAGTGACTGCGGGGTGTCGAAGCCGATCCAGACTACGGTCACCAGATCAGGGGAGAAGCCCGCGAACCAGGCATCGTTGAAATCCTGGCTGGTGCCGGTCTTCCCCGCGATGGGCCGGTCGATACCGGCACCCGCACGCACGCCGGTGCCACGGCGTATGACATCCTGCATCATCGCCACGATCTGGCTGGCGCTGGCGGCGGAAACGACCTGCGGGCGGGTATCGGCCATCTGCGGGCCGGTTGCGGGCGTTGCGTTGGGCTGCCACGCGATCCCGTCGGGCCGCCACATGACATTGCCGTTGCGGTCCTTGATGTCGTCAATCAGGGTGGGCGTAACCAGCCTGCCGCCATTGGCGATGGTGGCGTAGGCCCCGGCCTCCCGCATCACGGTGGTTTCCACGGCCCCGAGTGCCGCAGGCAGCACCAGCGGCATGGAATGGGCAAGGCCCAGCGTCTGGGCAAGCTGGGCGACAGGCTTCATGCCGATCTGGGCGGCAAGGCGGATCGTGACAAGATTGCGGGATTCGCGCAGGGCGTCATGCAGCGTGGTGGGGCCCCAGAAATCCTTTTCATAATTGCTGGGATGCCATTCGCCGTAGCTGACCGGGGAATCGTCGAATTTCTGCGATGGCGAGATACCGTTTTCCATCGCCGCAAGATAGACGAAGGGCTTGAATGACGAACCCGGCTGGCGCGCCGCCTGTGTCGCGCGGTTGAACTGTGATTCCTTGAACGACCAGCCCCCGACCATAGCCATGACGCGCCCGGTATGCACGTCAATGGTGGCCAGCGCGCCTTCCACATGCGGTATCTGCCGCACGGCGACGCCGCCGCCATCCGCCTGTGGCTCGATCAGTATCACATCGCCGGTCTGCACGCCCTTTCCGGTGCGCATCCATGCCCGGTCACGCGCCAGCAGGTCGCCGGTATGGGGCACGACAGGGTCCCGCCCTTCCAGCCAGCCCACACGCCCCGTCGCCGCCGACAGGACAACGGCCATGCGCCACTGTTCCAGTATGCCGGCAGGGGGCGTGACATGGGCCAGTTCACTGGCCCACTCCCCGCCCACGTTCCGGGCATCGACATGTCCCACGGCCCCGCGCCAGCCGCCATGGGCGCGGTCGTACCGCTCCAGCCCGTCGCGCAGGGCCGAAGTCGCGACCTGCTGCAGATGCGAATCGAGCGACGTATGGACCGAAAGGCCGCCTTCCATCGTGGTGCCGATGCCGTATCGTTCGATCAGTTCACGGCGCACCTCTTCGGCAAACCATTCGGAACCGGGCACCGGACCGGGACGGGTGAAGTTGGCGGGGACCAGCGGTTCAAGCTGGGCGGCATGCGCCTCCTCGGGCGTGATGACATGCAGGTCCGCCATACGGTCCAGCACCCAGTTGCGCCGGGTGGTCGCCGCCTGCACATAACGGTGCGGATTGTAGTTGGTGGGCGATTTGGGCAGCGCGCCAAGGAAGGCGGCCTCCGCATTGTCCAACTGATCCAGCGGCTTGTTGAAATAGGTCTGGGCCGCAGCGGCAATGCCGTACGCACCTTCGCCCAGATAGATCTCGTTGAGATAGATTTCGAGGATCTGCTCCTTGCTCAGCGTCTGTTCCAGACGCATGGCAAGCAGGGCTTCCTTGATCTTGCGGTCGATCGAGACGGCATTCGATCCCAGCAGCATGATCCGCGCGACCTGCTGCGTAATGGTCGAAGCCCCGATGGGACGATGCTTGGTGCCATGCATCATCATGTCGGTCAGCCCGGCGCGCAGGATCGCCAGCGGGTCCACACCGCCATGGGTAAAGAATTTCTGGTCCTCCGCGGCAAGGAAGGCGCTGCGCACGCGTTCGGGTATGGCGCTGTAAGGCACGAATATGCGCCGTTCCGCCGCCAGTTCGGCCATGACCTGATCATCGCCGGAATACAGGCGGCTCATGACCGGCGGCTGATAGGTGCGCAGGCCGTCCACGGTGGGCAGCCCCTCGCTCAGTCGCGCATATTCGCGCCATACGACCAGCCCGCCCACGCTGCCACCCAGCAGGGCCATGGCCAGCGTCGTGCCCGCAAGCCAGCGCACCATCCGGTATCGTGGCCGACGGGGGCTGGCGGTTTCCGGTCGGGAAGGTCCATCACTCCGGCCATCGCGGCCTGATCCGTCAGCAAGCGTCATCCGGTATCCAATAGGGAAAGAAAAGGGCCGTTCTGTGTCGAAGCCCCCTGTCTAGCATTGTCCGGCGGCGCCGTCGCCCCCGATCCATCTACCGGAGATGCCGCCGGTCCCTATACGGCGTTACGGCTGCCCCATTCGGCGCGGCCTTCGTTATCAAGCTGATGGAATTCCTCATCACTCAGCACAATCGCTGCTGCGGCGGCGTTATCGGCCACATGTTCGGGGCTGCCGGTGCCGGGAATGGGCAGCATGACCGGCGCGCGGCGCAGCAGCCATGCCAGCGCGATCTGGCCGGGCTGGACACCTTTTTCCGTCGCAAGGCGGGTCAGGAACGTCTCGCCGCGCGTAAGCCCGCCCGCAGCGAGCGGTGCCCACGGGATGAAGCCGATATTTTCACGCGTGCAGTAATCCAGCACATCTTCCGAATAGCGGTTGACCAGATTGAAGCGGTTCTGGACCGTGGCGACAGGAAAATACAGCCGCGCGCGCTCGATCATCTCGACTGTCACTTCCGACAGGCCGACATGGCGGATCAGCCCCTGCGCGCGCATGGTGGCGATCGCCTCGAACTGCTGTTCGGGCGTGCAGTCCGCGCCGACACGGTGCAACTGCCACAGGTCGATGCGTTCCACGCCCAGCCGGCGCATGCTCATCAACACGCACTGACGCAGGTAATCGGGGTTGCCCACCGGCTTCCAGATATTCGGCCCATGCCGCGTATGGCCGCCCTTGGTGGCGATGACCGTGTCGGGATAGGGATGCAGCGCCTCGCGGATCAGGTCCTCGCTGACATAGGGACCATAGGCATCCGCCGTATCGACGAAATTGATCCCCAGTTCGGGCAGGCGGCGCAATGTCGCAAGGGCCGCCGCCCTGTCGGCGGGTTCGCCCCATATGCCCGGACCGGTAATGCGCATGGCCCCGAAGCCCAGCCGCGTGACCTCAAGGTCACCGCCAATCATGAACGAACCGGACCGCCTTGCATCGGGAGTGAACATCCCATCCTCCTTGCGCTTTCGGCACGCCGTGGAGACGGCGCGCGGTTACTGTCGTGTAACCATAATGGGGGGCCGCGAGTCCGGTTGCATGTATGGGCTGCATCACACCCCTGCCCCCTGCCCTTCAGCCCAGCATGCGGCCGATCACGCGTGCGGTGTAATCGACCACGGGAATGATACGGGCGTAATTGATGCGCGTCGGCCCGATCACGCCAATCGCACCCACGATCCGGTTGCTGTCCGTGCGCGCGGGGGCGACGACGACCGACATGCCCGCCATCCCGAACAGCCCGCTTTCGGCACCGATGAAAATGCGCACCCCTTCCGATTCGCGCGCCAGATCAAGCAGACGCAGCATGGTTTCCTGCGTTTCCAGCCGCTCGAACAGCATCTGGATGGTGGTCAGGCGTTCGATTTCGGTCACATCGGCCAGCAGCCGCCCCTGCCCGCGAATGAACAGGGTGCCGCCGCGTTCGTCAGCGCCACTCCACGTTGCAAGGCCACTGGCAACCACTTCCGCCGTCAGATGATCGAGTTCGGTACGGTTGGCGGTCATGTCGGTGCTGACCGTCTCGCGCAGGCGGTCCAGCGTCTGGCCCGACAGATGGGCATTGAGGTAATTCCCCGCCTCCACCAGTGCGGAAGGCGGCAGGCCAGACGGTGTCTCGATCACGCGGTTTTCGACCTGACCGTCCGCGCTGACCAGAATGACCAGCGCCCTGCCCGGACCAAGGGCCACGAATTCGATATGCTTGATGACGGTGCCATCGCTTTTCGGGGCCATGACCACGCCTGCGGCACAGGACAGGCCCGACAGCATGGATGATGCCTGCGCCAGCATATCCTCCAGCGACCGGCCCTTCACATCCAGCATGCCCGCGATGCTTTCGCGTTCCTCATCACTCAGGCTGCCGAACTGGAGCAGGCCATCCACAAACAGCCGCACGCCCTTTTCCGTGGGCAGCCGTCCCGCCGACGCATGGGGGGAAAACAGCAGCCCCGCATCCGTCAGTTCCGCCATGACGTTACGAATCGTGGCGGGTGACAGCGACAGCGGCAGGCGCTGCGACAGCGTGCGCGAACCCATCGGCTCGCCCGTTTCGACATACTGTTCCACGATTTCGCGCAGGATCGCGGCGGAACGGGCATCCAGCCCCGATAACAGGGGCGGCGGCACTACGTGGGATCGGGTTTCCATAGCCATGCCTCCTGCCTTTCATGCCTCAGTTCATGCGGGCGTCCCGCATGGCCTTCATTATAGCAGATCAATCACATCCCTGCCCACGCGGGACTGGAAAAGGGGGCGGATTGCAGGCTATGCCGCCCCATCACTTTGCGGAGTTATGCCCATGCGTCCATCCGGCCGTGCCCCTGACGCCCTGCGTCCCGTCTCCATCCAGACCGGCTTCGCCCGCCATGCGGAAGGTTCCGCCCTGATCCGCATGGGGGGAACCGAAGTCCTGTGTGCCGCCAGTATCGAAACCCGCGTACCACCCTTCCTGCGCGGCAAGGGACAGGGCTGGGTCACGGCGGAATACGGCATGCTGCCGCGCGCCACCCACAGCCGCGGCCACCGCGAAGCCGCCAAGGGCAAGCAGAGCGGCCGCACGCAGGAAATCCAGCGCCTGATCGCGCGTTCCCTGCGCGCGGTGACGGATCTGAAGGCGCTGGGAGAAATCTCGATCACCGTGGACTGCGACGTGCTGAATGCCGATGGCGGCACGCGCTGCGCCGCCATTACCGGCGCATGGGTCGCCCTGCGTCTGGCGCTGGAAAAGCTGGTACGTGACGGCACGCTGGCCGCCCTGCCGCTCAAGGGACAGGTGGCGGCCGTATCCTGTGGCCTGACGGCGGAAGGTGCGGTGCTCGACCTCGATTACGATGAGGACAGCACCGCCGCCGCCGACGCCAATTTCGTCCTGACCGCCGAAGGGGGCATTGTTGAAATTCAGGGCACGGCGGAAAAGGACCCCTTTACCGAAGACCAGTTCAACGCCCTCATGCGTCTGGCGCGCACAGGCACGGCGGAACTGTTCCGCATACAGGCCGCAACCATCGAGCAGGTGACCAGGGCATGAATACGCACACCAATCGCCTGCGCCGGGGGGATACGCTGGTCCTCGCCACCCATAACCGGGGCAAGGTTGCGGAATTCGCCGCCCTGCTGGCCGGGTATGACATCCGCGTTGTCTCGGCTGGTGAACTGTCGCTACCTGAACCGGAGGAGACGGCCGACAGCTTTGACGGCAACGCCATCCTCAAGGCGCAGGCTGCGGCGAAAGCTGCCAACCTGCCCGCTCTGGCCGATGATTCCGGCTTCTGCGTCGCAGCACTGGGCGGTGCTCCGGGCATTTTCTCGGCCCGCTGGGCCGGGCCGGAAAAGGACTATCCCGATGCCATGCGCCGCATCCACGAACAGATGGGCGACAACCCCGATCGCAGCGCATGGTTCATTTCCGTGCTGTGCCTGGCATGGCCGGATGGAAACACCGAAACCTTCGAGGGACGGATCGATGGCCATGTCGTCTGGCCGCCGCGTGGCACGAACGGGCATGGTTACGATCCTGTTTTTGCCCCCGGCAAGGGCACCCGCAGCTTTGCCGAAATGACGGAAGCGGAAAAGAACGACATAAGCCATCGCGCACTGGCTTTCGCCCTGTTCCGCGATGCCTGCCTGCCCATGACGGACTGAGCGGTCCCGTCTCAGTAAAAAAGGCTGGCTCCCGGGGGATGCCAGCCTTTTTCATGTCCGCATGAACGGGTTTAACGCCCGGTCAGTATCCGTTCCATCAGTTCCGCCACCGTCGGCACATGACCGTTGGCGTAAAGCGGGTCGGTGGCGAAGCGCCAGGCATTGGTGCCGCCGAACATCAGGTTGTGATCCATCACCTCATCCTGATCCGGCCCATGGGCATGGGCGACGGCCTGAAGGGTCTTCTGGATACAGTAGGAACGCGGGTCCGCCTTGTGCCCGTTGGAATAGGCGGGCGGACGCTGCGACCAGTTGGAAAAGCGGCATTCCGACAGGCAGCCCATGCAGGCCCCCTGATCGGCAAGGATTTCGCGTGCCTTTTCCGGAGTCACGAACACCAGCGTATTGTCCGGCGTGCGCATGGCCTCGGTATAGCCTTCTTCCATCCACAGCTTTGCACGCTGCCCGTCTTCGGGCGTGACGAAGACCTGCCGGCCGCGCGCGCCAATGGCCAGCGCCATGGTATGCGCGCCCAGTTCCTCGGGCGAGAAGGCAATCTGCCGCTCACTGCGTGCCCGCAGTTCATGCAGGAAGCTGTTGTTGACGGCGGATGAATAGAAACCCGTGGGCGAGAAGCGGTTGAGGAACACGTCCCCTTTCTTCAGCGTCAGCAGGCGGCGCTTCCACGAATCGGGAATCGGGCTTTCACGCGTCAGCAGCGGTCGCGTGCCGAACTGAAAGGCGATCGGACCCAGTTCGGGATTGTCGATCCAGTCCTGCCATTCCTCCAGCCACCAGACGCCACCGGCCATGATGATGGGGGTATCATCCAGTCCGAAGCTGCGCATCTGCTTGCGCAGCGCCAGCACGCGGGGGAACGGATCTTCCGGTTCCAGCGGGTTTTCGGTGTTGGACAGGCCATTATGACCACCTGCGCGCCACGGGTCTTCATAGACGACCGCGCCAAGCAGGTCGCCCGTCTTGTGATAGGCCCGGCGCCACAGCGCGTTGAACGCGCGTGCGGATGACACGATGGGATAGTAATGGATACCGAACCGCGCGGCGATTTCCGACAGGCGATACGGCATGCCCGCACCACAGGTCAGACCCTGGATCAGTCCCGGCGCGCCTTCCAGCACCCCGTTGATGACCCGTTCCGCCCCGCCCATTTCCCACAGGATATTGGCATGGATCCGTCCCTTGCCGCCTGCGATCTCATGCGCGATGCGCGCCTGCGCGATACCGCCACGAATGGCGTAATCGACCAGTTCCTCGTGCCGTTCGCGCCGCGTCCTGCCGTGATAGTCCTGCGGGATGACATTGCCATCCCCGTCATAGGAATCGGCGTTCACGATCGAGACCGTGCCCACCCCACCGGCCGCGGCCCAGTGCCCCGCGGAAACGCCGGTTGAGATCGAGACGCCCTTCCCCCCTTCGACCAGGGGCAGAATATCCGTCCCGCCCATACGGATCGCATTGATCGGCTTCATCACCATTCCATCGTCATGTATCTGCCCCCGCAGGCGGCCACGCCTGATGCGTGGCCGACCGCCGGGGTGTCATTTCCGCGTCTTAGCGCGCGGCAGGCGCCCGACCGGGCTTCGCGCCCACGGTCTCGGTGATGTCGGCACCAGTTTCCTGATCGACCACGCGCATGGACAGCTTGACCTTGCCGCGATCGTCGAAGCCCAGAACCTTCACCTTCACCTCGTCTCCCTGCTTGACGACATCCGTCGTCTTGGAGACACGGCCCTGCGCCAGTTCGGAGATGTGGACAAGTCCGTCACGCGGGCCAAGGAAGTTCACGAACGCACCGAAATCGGCGGTCTTCACAACCTTGCCGTTGTAGATCTGGCCCACTTCGGGCTCGGCCACGATACCACGGATCCGCTCGATGGCCTTTTCGGCCTGATCGTCGGAAGTGGCGGCAATCATGATCGTGCCGTCATCGTTGATGTCGATCTTCGCACCCGAATATTCAACGATCTCACGAATGACTTTACCGCCCTGACCGATCACATCGCGGATTTTTTCCTTCGGCACGGAGATCGTGGTGATCTTCGGCGCGGAGGAAGAAACATCCGAACGGCCTTCGGTCAGCGCCTTGGCCATTTCGCCCAGGATATGCAGACGGCCGTTACGGGCCTGCCCCAGCGCGATCTTCATGATTTCCGGCGTGATGGACGTGATCTTGATGTCCATCTGCAGCGCGGTCACGCCCTTTTCGGTGCCCGCCACCTTGAAGTCCATGTCACCCAGATGATCTTCGTCACCCAGAATGTCGGACAGCACGGCGAATTCGTCGTCTTCCTTGATCAGGCCCATGGCGATGCCCGCCACCGGGCGCTTCAGCGGAACACCGGCATCCATCAGCGCAAGCGACGTGCCGCATACCGTGGCCATGGAAGAAGAGCCGTTGCTTTCCGTGATCTCGGACACGACGCGCATCGTGTACGGGAAGGTATCCTTGCCCGGCAGCAGCGGGTGGATGGCGCGCCATGCCAGCTTGCCATGACCGATTTCACGACGGCCCGGCGAACCCATGCGCCCGCACTCACCAACCGAGAACGGCGGGAAGTTGTAGTGCAGCATGAAGTTGGTGCGGTATTCGCCTTCCAGCGCGTCCACGATCTGCTCGTCCTGCGCGGTGCCCAGGGTGGCCACAACCAGCGCCTGCGTCTCGCCACGGGTGAACAGGGCGGAACCATGCGCGCGCGGCAGGATGCCGACCTCGGACACGATCGGACGGATCGTTTCCAGATCGCGGCCATCGATACGGTAACCGGTGTCGAGCACTTCCGTGCGGACCACGTCGGCTTCCAGATCCTTGATCATCGGCTTGGCCGCATCGGCGTCGGCCTCACCGATCTTGGCAAGGATCGCTTCACGGGCGGCGGCAACCTTCTTGTAACGGACCTGCTTGGCCCGTTCCTTGTAGGCTTCGGCGATCAGGGCACGACCGACCTTGTCCACCTTCTTGCGCAGCTTGATTTCCTCAGCCGTCGGCTCGGCCAGGTCCCACGGGGCCTTGGCTGCGTTTTCGGCAAGGTCGATGATCGCGTCGATCACCTGCTGGAAGGCTTCGTGACCGAACGTCACGGCACCCAGCATCACGTCCTCGGACAGTTCCCCGGCCTCGGACTCGACCATCAGCACGCCTTCGGACGTGCCGGCCACGACCAGATCCAGCTCGCTGTCACGCACCTGCGAGATTGTCGGGTTGAGGATGTACTTGCCATCGCTGTAACCCACGCGCGCCGCGCCCACCGGACCGAAGAACGGGATGCCGGACAGCGTCAGCGCCGCCGAGCAGCCGATCAGCGCCACAACGGCGGGATCGTTTTCCATGTCGTGGCTCAGAACGGTCGCGATGACCTGAACCTCGTTACGGAAGTTTTCGGGGAAGAGCGGGCGGATCGGACGGTCGATCAGGCGCGAGTTCAGAACCTCGGCCTCGGTCGGACGACCTTCACGCTTGAAGAAGCCACCGGGGATCTTGCCCGCGGCGTAGGCTTTTTCCTGATAATTGACCGTAAGCGGGAAGAAATCCTGCCCCGGCTTCACATTCTTGGCGCCAACAGCCGTGCAGAGCACGACCGTATCGCCATAGGTTACGACAACCGCGCCATCGGCCTGACGGGCGACCTTGCCCGTTTCCAGCACCAGCGGGCGACCGCCCCATTCGATTTCCTTGCGAAAATAATTGAACATCCAGACAACCCTGTCCGTTGACTGCCGCAATGCAGGCGGGCCGGACATTGGAACATTGATGGCAGCGCCTCGGACGGCATGGAGTGATGACGGCACTGCCGTCAGAACACCATGTGGCCTGAAACGCTGCGATCCGGTCCGGACATCTCCGCCGTGGCGTCGGCAGCGTGTTGATGGCACCCGTTATGGGTACCTGAAAATATCCGGCGCCGCCGGGCGCGGCCATGCACATGCATGCGCCGCACCCGGACGGGCCGAACGGGAACGCATTATGACCGCGATCCCGTCATGTCGCAAATCAGCGACGCAGGCCGAGGCGCTTGATCAGTGTTTCGTAGCGGGCCTGGTCCTTGCGCTTGACATAATCAAGCAGGCGGCGGCGGCGGCCGACCAGCATCAGCAGACCACGGCGGGAATGGAAATCCTTCGCGTGGGTCTTGAGGTGATCGGTCAGGTTCACGATCCGCTCGGTCAGCAGGGCAACCTGCACTTCCGGTGAGCCCGTGTCCGTGGCGGCGTTCTGGTATTCGCCAATCAGCGCCGTGCGGCGTTCAGCAGTAATCGACATCGTCTTTCTCCATTACAGACAGATATTCAGTTCACAGCATGCGTACCGATCGCAGCCAGCCGTCCACGGGACGGCACAGCCCGACCACACGCGCCCCGTCCATCGCACGCACGACCCCGCTGCGGGGATCGGTGTGGTCCGGCATCCGGTCCGCCAACTGGTTAAGGTCCAGGGCCTGACCGTATGACAGGGCATCCGCTTCCTCACGGGTCAGGGCCAGCGCCGGGATGTCGGCCAGCGCGGTCGCGACCGGAAGCAGCAGATCCGGGGGAGCAGGCGCGTTGTCGGCGCTTGCGACAATTTTGTCCAGTGGAATCGCATGGGATTCATCAAAAGGCCCCACGTTCAGCCGCCGCAGCGCCACCACATGGCCCACAGTGCCACAGGCCAGCGCGATATCGCGTGCGAGCGAACGCATGTACACTCCCTTGCCCGACACGACCTCGAACACCGCCGTATCGGCATCGGGGCGGGCGATCAGTTCAAAACGATCGATATGCGCGGGCCGTGACTGCAGTTCGGGTGCATTCCCCGCGCGCGCAAGGTCATAAGAACGCTTGCCGCCCACCTTGAGGGCGGAAAACACCGGCGGCACCTGCATGATATCGCCACGGAACGCCCCAAGCGCCGCCGCAAAGGCCGCGTTATCGGGGCGCACGTCGGATACTGCCGTCACGTTGCCATCGGCATCGTCACTGTCGCGTGCTTCCCCTATGCGCAGGGTGAAGTGATAACGCTTGGTGCCATCCATGATATAGGGCACGGTCTTGGTCGCCTTGCCGAAGGCTATCGGCAGCAGACCGGTCGCCAGCGGGTCCAGCGTGCCGCCATGGCCAGCCTTGGCCGCATCGAACAGGTAGCGCGCACGGCCCACGACCTGCGTGGATGTCATGCCCGACGGCTTGTCGATTATCAGCCAGCCATCAAGCGGGCGTCCACGTTTGCGTCGCATTGCACGGCACCTTGCATCCAGTCAGGGGGAAGGCGTGCGTTTAGACGAGGCACGCAGGCACGGCAATGCCCCATTCCATCAGGGGGGCTGGCCGTAAGGGACACACATGATAGTAAGGGCGAAGGTGGCACATGCCTGCCATCACCCTATCCCGCTTTGCCAGGCGTGGATGTGGTGCCATCTTGCGGCAAACAGGCGCATGGGTATCGTGTTCCTGGAATATTTTTTCATTCCGCGTGTAGGGAGACCTGAACACCATGGCTGAACGGCAGACCACGGTCGGTGCATTTGTGTTGGGTGGCGCCCTTCTTGGTGTGACGGCCATCGCGCTGTTCGGGAAATTCCATCCCTTCTCCCCCACCAGCCACGCCGTGGTCGTATTCGACAGCCCCATCAACGGTCTGGGTGTGGGTGCGCCCGTCACGTTCGACGGCGTGCAGGTCGGGCATGTGGAACGTATTTCCGTCCAGTTCGATCCCGACACGCATCAGGCCTATATTCCCGTAACGCTGGAACTTGAGGCCAATGGCGCGCACATGGCGACCAGCCATGGCAGGGCGCTCGATACACATGAACTGCCCAAGCTGGTCGAACGCGGCCTGCGCGCCGAACTGCATATGCAGAGCTTCGTGACCGGGCAGGAAGAAATCGACCTGACATTCGATCCCGCCACACCGGCGCACCTGCATCCCGGCTTCAGCGGATATACGGAAATCCCGGCGCGGGAATCGGAAATGCAGCGCCTGACCGATGCGCTGACGACGCTGCCGCTCAAGAACATCGCCAATAATGCCGACACCATGCTGGTCAGCATCCGCACGCTGGCCGACCGGCTGGACAAGGACCTGCCGCCGCTGGTGGACAGCGTACGTGCCACCTCGGACCACACACGGGTAACGGTCGATACGGCAACCGACGCCATCCGTGATCTGGACCACCGGATGGATACGACGCTGGCCTCCATCGACCATCTGGCCAATACGGGCACGGCCCAGCTTGATGCGCGGGGCAGCGAACTGCACACGCTTCTGGTCAATTCCAATGATACGGTCACCGAAGCCAGAGGTGCGCTGGCCGGGCTGCACGACATTACGGCCCCCAGTTCCGCTGACCGTTCCAATATCGATTCGTCCCTGCGCGACCTTGCCGCAGCGGCAGCGGCCCTGCGCGGTTTCGCAACCGATGTGGAACGCAACCCGCAACTGCTGCTTATGGGACGTCGTAACTGACCTGCCCACGCATCTGACATTTACAGAAAAGGCCGGTCTGGCATTTCGCCAGACCGGCCTTTTTCAGTCAGTCCGCATTACGGATCAGTCTTCCAGATCGCGTCTTACTTCCGGCTGACGGAGCATGCTGTCGACCTCCATCGCATAATCCAGCGCCGTATCGGGCTGGAAATGCAGGTCCGGCACCCCGCGCAACCTGAGCGCATGGGACAGACGTGTCCGCAGGAACGGGCTTACACGCTTGAGGGCAGGCAGCAGTTCCGCCACGTCACTACGCCCCAGCCGCGCTACGAATACCGTCGCGTGCTTCAGGTCGGGTGAGATGCGGACTTCGGTAACGGTGATATGGACATCGGCCAGATCCGGGTCGCGGAATTCGGTACGGGCAAATATTTCCGCCAGTACGCGGCGCACTTCTTCCGCCACGCGCAACTGGCGCTGCGAGGGACCTGATGCGGAATGGCCGGCAAGTTTCCCTGCCGGCCCGCTCTCGCTCATCCCTTTTCTGGATGAATTACGGCTCATGCCGGGACGAGTTCCATTTCATAACATTCGACAACGTCGCCCTCACGCAGGTCATTATACCCTGCGAAGGACAGGCCGCATTCGTAACCGCGCGCCACTTCCTTCACGTCGTCCTTGAAGCGCTTGAGCTGGCTCAGATCGCCTTCATGGATCACGACGTTGTCACGCAGCAGACGGACACCACAGCCGCGCTTGACCACGCCTTCGGTAACGTAGCAGCCGGCGACCTTGCCGACCTTGGTAATTTCGAAAACCTTGCGGATTTCGGCATAGCCAAGGAACTTCTCGCGGTGCTTCGGCGCGATCTTGCCGCGCACAAGCTGTTCCACATCGTCCGCCACCTGATAGATGATGGAGTAGTAGCGGATATCCACACCTTCGCGCTGGGCCAGCTCACGGGCCTGCGTCGTGGCACGGACATTGAAGGCGATCACGACCGCACCCGATGCCTTGGCAAGCTGCACATCACTTTCCGTGATCTGGCCGACCGTGGCATTCAGCACGCGGATCTTGACTTCCTCATGCTCCAGCTTCTGCACCGTCGCCTCAAGGGCTTCAGCCGAACCCTGCACGTCCGCCTTGATAAGGACCGCGACTTCCTTCTGCGCACCTGCCTGAATACGGGCAAGCATCTGATCCAGCGTGCCGCGTGCGGCAGTCTGGCCCGCAGCCATGCGATCCTTGATCACGCGCTGGCGGAACTCGGAGATTTCGCGGGCGCGATTCTCGTTTTCCACCACCACGAACGGCTCACCCGCACCCGGAACCCCGGTAATGCCCAGGATCTCGACCGGCATGGACGGACCGGCCTCGGAAAGCTGGCGGTTGCGGTCATCGATCATGGCGCGCACGCGGCCCCATTCGGCCCCGGCCACCACGATGTCGGAACGACGCAGGGTGCCTTTCTGGACCAGAACGGTTGCAACCGGACCACGTCCACGATCCAGACGGCTTTCGATCACGGAACCTTCCGCCACCCGGTCCGGGTTGGCTTTCAGGTCAAGGATTTCAGCCTGCAGCAGGATCGCTTCTTCAAGCTTGTCCAGCCCGGTGCGCTTCAGCGCCGAGACTTCGACATCCTGCGTGTCGCCACCCATGCTTTCCACCACGATTTCGTGGTTCAGCAGTTCCTGACGCACCCGGTCGGGATTGGCGTCGGGCTTGTCGCACTTGTTGATGGCCACGATGATCGGGGCATCAGCCGCCTTGGCGTGCTTGATGGCTTCGATCGTCTGCGGCATCACGCCGTCATCCGCCGCAACCACCAGCACCACCACGTCGGTGACGGAGGCGCCACGGGCACGCATGGCGGTGAAGGCTTCATGGCCCGGCGTATCGATGAAGGTGATCTTCGCACCAGACGCCAGCGACACCTGATACGCACCGATATGCTGGGTGATGCCCCCGGCTTCGGCATTGGCGACATCGGTCGTGCGCAGCGCATCCAGCAGCGAAGTCTTGCCGTGATCGACGTGACCCATGACGGTCACGACCGGCGGACGCGGCTTGAGATCTTCAGCCTGATCCTCGATACCCTCGATTCCGATCTCGACATCGCTATCGGCGACACGGCGCACACGATGGCCGAATTCCTGCACGACCAGTTCCGCCGTGTCGGCATCAAGCGACTGGGTGACGGTCGCCATGACGCCCATCTTCATCAGCGCCTTGATGACCTCGCCCTGACGGGCGGCCATACGGTTAGCCAGTTCCTGCACCGTAATGGTCTCGGGCAGGATCACGTCACGCACCACACGGACCTGATCGGAACGCAGGCGCTCCAGTTCGGCCTGACGGCGCTCACGTTCACGCTGGCGGCGGACCGAGGCGAGCGAGCGGGTCTTGTCGTCATCCCCCTCGATCGCGGCCTGCACGTCAATACGTCCGGCGCGACGGCTGTCATTGCTTTTCTTTGCACCGCCCGAGGGGCGGCGGTTCGGCACGGCATTCCCACCGGGACGACGGCTGGGACGACGTTCTTCCTCGCCCCCTTCCGCACGGCCGGTGCGCAGGCGCAGTGTCTCACCCGCACCGGCGCCGGCTCCGGCACCCGGGGCGCGGGCGGTCGAAGCACCACCACCAGCCGGACGCGACGGACGCACCGGCTGTGCGGGCATGATCGCCCGTTCGGCCAGAGGACGCAGGCGCTGCATCGGCGGGGCCAGCGTGACCTCACCGGGAATCGGCACGGAAGAAACGACCGGGCCAGCAGGCTCGACTGCTTCAGGTGCGGAAACCTTAGCCGCGCTCTGGGCTTCCCGCTTGCGGGCTTCCTCCTGCGCTGCGGCATCTGCCTGTGCCTGTGCCTCTTCTTCGGCACGGCGGGCATTTTCCTCTTCCTGCCTGCGGGCTTCTTCCGCAGCGGAGAGGATCGTGATCTTTTCCTGCTCGCGCAGATCTTTCTCGCGCTGGACAGCTTCGCGACGCTGTTCTTCCAGCACACGCTGGCGGGTCGCCAGTTCGGCCGCCGTCAGGGCGCGACCGCCCCGTCCACCGGCGCGACCGCCAGCGGGCCCCGATCCATTACCCGCAGCCCCGGCCCCGCGCTTCTTGCGCACCTCGACCTGGACTACCTTTGATCGACCATGGCTGAAGCTCTGCCGCACGGAACCGGCATCCACCGTCCGTCCGACTTCCCTCCGGCCCGCCGGCCGCAGGGACAAGCGTCCCTTACCCTGATCCTGATCGTTGCCTTCGCTCATGTACCCGCCTGTTCACACCGTCCGGCGGACCGCTCCGCCGAATTCGGGCCAGTCCTGCCGGACAAACCCGCAAAACGTTCACTCTCGATACGGAAACGGCGTGCCAGTTCACCATGCAGCATCGCTGCATGAACAACATGGTCACGGCCAAATGCCGCACCCAGACCCGATGCCGTAGGAACAACCGTAACCGGAAGCTCCCGTGCACCGGACAAAACTCTCTTCCTCTCGTCGGGGCTGCCATCGGCCGCCTGGATGACCAGACCGGCACGACCGCCCACAACCCACTCACGCACCTTGGCGAAACCGCAGACAATCTGCCCGGCCCGCCGTGCCAGCCCCGCGACATCCATCATCCGCCGCAGCAACCCGTCTACTACAAGATGGGTCAGGTCAGGAGGAATAACAACCCTTCCCCGTGCCGCGCGGGCGAATACGCCACGTGTGCGTGCTGTTTCTAACACATCCGCGCGTGCGCTCAACCAAATTCCCCGTCCGGGCAGACGTGCGGAAAGATCAGGGATCACGACTCCATCGGGGGAAATGACGAATCTGATCATTTCCTCCTTGGGCAACCGGACACGGGTGACGACACAGCGGCGCAGCGGACCGCGCTCTTCCTGTGTGATGTCATCCGCGTCCTGCGCGTGCGTGTTATCCTGCTCAGACGTCGGACGTCTCCTGCGGGGCTGCGTTTTCATCACCATCGAACCAGTGCGCGCGCGCCGCCATGATGATTTCGTTGGCCGCATCTTCATCAATGGCATCGCTGCCAAGGATTTCAACCAGTTCGTCACCGGCAAGGTCGGCCAGGTCATCAAGCGTCTTCACGCCCTTTTCACCCAGCGTCACCAGCATCTGGTTCGTGAACACGCCCAGCACGGCGATGTCGTCCGTGACGCCAAGTTCACGGCGCTTGTTGTCCAGTTCCTCTTCCTGCCCCGCAAGGTAGCCTTCGGCGCGACGGACCAGTTCACCGGCCACGTCTTCGTCAAAGCCTTCGATGTTGGCCAGTTCATCGGGATCGGCGAATGCCAGTTCCTCGATGGAATGGAAGCCTTCGGTCACCAGCAGCCCGGCGATGACATCGTCAACGTCCAGCGCTTCGACAAACAGGTTGCTGCGGCGACGGAATTCTTCCTGCCTGCGCTCCGATTCCTCGGCCTCGGTCAGGATGTCGATATCCCAGCGCGTCAGCTGGCTGGCAAGGCGGACGTTCTGCCCGCGCCGCCCGATGGCGAGGCTGAGCTGATCATCGGGCACTACAACCTCGACACGACCGGCTTCCTCATCCATCACCACCTTGCTGACTTCAGCCGGGGCAAGGGCGTTGACAACGAAGGTCGCGGCCTGCGGGCTCCAGGGGATGATATCGATCTTCTCGCCCTGAAGTTCCTTCACCACTTCCTGCACGCGGCGGCCACGCACACCCACGCACGCGCCGACCGGATCGATCGAGGCATCGCGTGAAATGACGGCCATTTTCGCGCGCGAACCGGGATCGCGGGCCACGGCCTTGATCTCGATGATGCCATCATAGATCTCGGGCACTTCCTGCGCGAACAGCTTGGCAAGGAATGCCGGATGCGTGCGGGACAGGAAGATCTGCGGACCACGGGGTTCGTCGCGCACATCGTAGATATAGGCGCGGACGCGATCGGAATTGCGGAAGCTTTCGCGCGGGATCAGCTCATCACGGCGCAGCAGGGCTTCGGCATCACCGATTTCGACCAGCAGGTTGCCGTATTCCGTGCGCTTGATGGTCCCGTTGACGATTTCGCCCACGCGGTCCTTGAAGTCATTGAACTGGCGACGACGCTCGTATTCGCGCACGCGCTGGACAATCACCTGCTTTGCCGTCTGGGCGGCGATACGCCCGAAATCGATGGGCGGCAGCGGATCGATCAGGTATTCGCCAAGCTGGATTTCCGGCTTGAACTTGCGCGCGATGTACAGCGGAATCTGCGTTTCTTCATTTTCCACCGCCTCGACCGCTTCGGTCCAGCGCGAAAGACGCACATCCCCGGTCTTGCGGTCGATTGTGGCGCGGATATCCTTTTCGTGACCGTATTTGGCGCGACCGGCCTTCTGGATGGCCTGCTCCATCGCTTCCAGCACTTCCTCGCGGTCGATCGACTTTTCCCGCGCTACGGCATCGGCCACCAGCAGCAGTTCGGGACGGGCAACGGACGTATCCATCAGTGTCTCCACAACATCGTTCAGTTGGCGCGGCGGCCCGGCTTGCCACTGGCCTTATGCGTTTCAGCCGGGGAATCCTCCGCCGGCCCGTTTTCGTCAGCAGCAGCGCCCGGCTGCATCATCCGGGCGCTCGCCTCGATCAGTTCGTCCGTCAGGACCAGGCGCGCCTTGCGCATTTCGGCAAAAGGCAGCGCAACCTCGGTCCCGTCGTCAAGCCGCATCAGGCCATGACCGTCCCGTGCGCCCAGCACGATACCGGCAAAGCGCTTGCGGCCATCAATCGGCATGTTCATTTCGGCGCGGGCGAGATGCCCGGCGAAACGGTCCCAGTCCTTGGCGCGGGTCAGCGGCCGGTCGATACCGGCCGACGAGACTTCCAGCGTCCATGCACCCGGCAGCGGGTCTTCCACGTCCAGGATCGCGCCCACCGCATGGCTGATCTGTTCGCAGTCCTCAATGGCGATAAGCGAGCCATCGGCCCGGTCCGCCATGATCTGCACCGTGGGCGATTCACGCCCCAGCACCGCCACCCGTACGAGTTCAAACCCCATATCGGCCAGCGCGGGCGCGATCATGGCGGCTATCCGGGCATCGAGGCCCGTCAGGAAAGGCAGATCAGCGTCCAATGCAAAAAAGGCAGCCCTGCGGCCACCCCCCAAAGAAAAAAACCGGAAATGAAGGAATTGTCCGTAACATAGGTCACACCACCCCTGACCGCAAGGACTATATGCAGGCGGCGGGGTTACATTTCCTCTCTACTTATCATCTTGCCATATCCTTCACATCGCCCACATTATGCGCGCATGACGCCCTTGCCCACACCGCCGGAAGCGACACGGGAACGCAGCGCACGCCCAGGCAGCCGCAGGCTGGTCGTGGTGGGCCTGATCGCGGCCGTAGTGGCGGCGGGCGGCCTCGGTTCCGGTGGTTTTCTTACGCCACGCGAAGGGGGGAACGGCAGCGCCACGCCCCCGGTGGCGGCGGAAGCGGGTGGACGTGGCACGGACAATGGCGGCCATCTCCAGCTTAATGCACCGGTCCAGAACAGGCCGGACATGATGGGCCAGATGCCCATGATCGCCGCCGACAGGGCGGAAGAAATGCTGAGCCAGACATCCTACACACCCGAACAGAAGGGTGAGATCATGGCGGCGCTGAAGCGGCGTGAAATCGTTCTGGCGGATATGCCGATGTATGACATGTCGGGAACAGGCGCGGTGGTGAACGTTCAGTCACTGGGGCTGGTCCAGACGGTGCATCTTGGCCCTCAGCCCAAAAGCGTGATCCTGCCGATCCGCATTGCGGGAAACGTGACGGTGGCCCCGGCCACCGATCCGGGTCCCACGGGCATACGGACGGGGGCGGTATTCGTGCCCGGCCCCACGCCACTGCCGGTGCTGCTGCGGGATACTGAGATCGTGATCGGGGTTGTGGTACAATGAAACCGCTCTATCCGGCCCTGATGGAACGGCTGGTGCCGTTCATCATGGTCATCTTTCTGGTGCTGGGCAGCCTGCAGGCGGCGATGGCGCTGCATCTTTCACTCGCCAGCCTGCGGCATTTCATGGAATGGTGTGCCCCGGCATATCCGGTCGTGGCTGCGGGCAGCGCCTTGCTGGCGCTGGCCGGGCTGTTGTTCGAGAGCCGGGCCGAAAAACTGGCCCGCAAGGGAATTCGACGCAGACGGGGATGGATGATGGACGTACTGGCCAGGCTGACCAATCGCAACGCGCTGGAGGAAATGCTTGCGCGTGAGCAGAAAGAAACCGTGATCGACGCGGAGGAGCTGGCGGCAAGCCTGCGCGCGCGCGTGATCGGGCAGGATCAGGTATGCGAGGACGTGGCGACCCAGCTACGCCGCCGCTTGGCGCTGCAGGTGCGCGGCAAGCCGGTGGGGATCTTCCTGCTGGCGGGGCCGCCCGGCACGGGCAAGACCTATCTGGCCAAGCAGCTTGCCCGCCAGCTTGACCGTCCGCTGCTCAATTTCGACATGACGCAGATGAGTTCGCCCCATGCCGCGACCCAGCTTTTCGGATCGCCCAAGGGATATGTCGGCTCGGACACCTACGGCAAGCTGACGGGCGGGCTGAAGGAAAAGCCCGATGCGGTGGTGCTTCTGGATGAAATCGAGAAGGCGCATCCCGACGTTTTCAAGAAATTCCTGACCGCATGGAATGATGGCCACGTAACCGAGGCATCGACGGGCCAGCAGATCTCGACCGTGCGATGCATCTTCATCCTGACATCCAACATCGCCACCGATGCCCTGTCCGAGATCGCGGACCGGCTGGCGGATGAGCCGGACAAGATGCGTGCCGAATCGGTGGAGGCCCTGCGTCAGGCCGGGTTCGCGCCCGAAGTTCTGAACCGTCTGGACCGCATTTTCGTATTCCGCCCGCTGGAGGGACTCGATATCGCGCGCGTATCGGCCCTCGAGATCGAAGCGATGATCGACAGCTACGGGCTGAAAGTGGAAACCGGCGGCATCGACCCGGCCCTGCTGTTCGAGGTCATGCGCCGGCAGGACCGCATGGGACCGGCCGCCAGTGCGCGTGATCTGGCCCGCTCCATCGAGGACATGATAAGCGACTCGCTCATCACCGCCCGCCAGCAGGGTGCGAAGCTGGTGCGCGTGGTGAAGAACGAGGACGGGATCACGGCCGAAATCGCCGATGAAGCCAATGGCCAGCGCGCGCGGGTCAGTTCCTGATCCATGCCCGCGCCGTCCAGCCCGTTGCCTTTACCCGACGATGGGGCTGGTCGGCTTTTTACAACATTTTCCTGCCCCGACCGGATGACGGGCATGGCTACCTGCGGCATGGACTGCTGAATGTCTGCTTTTTCGCGTTTATGGCATCGCGCGCCCCTGTGGCGGATGAGCCTTTACACCATTTTCCCCTTCCTGCTGCTGGCGGTCATTTTTCCGCCTGCCTATCTGATCCGCCTGCTGCCCGCGCTGAAGCCGATTACCGCCAGCATCCATAACCATCTGGGCATGGTGGATGAGCCACCGGCAACCGATAATGCCGCAGCCGATGGCGGCGGCGGAAACGGCGGTGGTGGCGACGGCGCGGTCACCATGCTGCCCATTACCGATCGCCTGACAAACTCCATCCCGTTTGCCGGGCGCGTCCTGCCGTTACCGGCGGGTGTGTGGCATCCGGTCATGAGCGTGGTTAACGGCCCACATGGCGAGGTACTGGAAAATATTCTGGTCCGGGTCGAAGGCCATGTCGTGACCGGGTTGATCGGCGCGGAAGGCAATATCCAGCCCGTGCCCGAATCCGCGATCACCAACATCGATTCAACGTGTCATGACGACCGCAATTTCATGTCCCGCGTGATCTCGGCCCATCCTCCGGCCATGGAATGCTGGTTCACCGCCGCGGTCTATCCCTCTTCCATCAACCGCACGGCTGTCATCGCCAACCGCCTGAAGGAAGAAGGGTTCATCCTGCCGCCGGTCTTCCTGAAAACCGGGTGGAGTTACAGCCAGCCCGCCGGGGACCATAACGTCAATGTCGAGACGGTGACGATGTTCCTCAACCCCGTCAACACGGACGCCACCAAGGCACTGCGATCACCGGAAAGCTGGACGAAGGAAAACCTTGCCCAGCAACCGGCGGCCAGTGATTTCGTAAAGCGTACGGACACATGGATCGCGGCCTGGGCACCGGTGCTGCATGATGGCTTCAATGGCGACATGCTGGCCACCAATGAGGCGCAGCGCGCCCGCCTGTCGCGCGATCCGGCCGCCCCGTTACCCGGACAGGGCAGCCCGCTGGACTGATCGCCTGAACCCGCCCGGCGCGACGTTACGACGGAAGCCGGGTGGGAATAACCGCCTCAGCCCTGTCGCAATACGTCCGATATCTCGATCAGGAAATCCAGAACGGTGCGGGTGCGCAGCGGCAGCGTACGCGGCCCGGTATGCACCGCATAAAAGGGCAGTTCGGGAATCGTCCATTCCGGCAGCAGGCATTTCAGCCGCCCCGCCGCAATGTCTTCTTCCACCTGGAAGGCAGGCAACATGCCGATGCCAAGGCCCGCCCGGACGGCCTGCAGAACCGCTTCGCTGCTATTGGCGCGGAAGGGACCGCTGGCCGCAACCGTGGTCTCGCTTTCCCCCTTGCGCGCAAACTGCCAGTCATGGCGCGTGCCGCCATAGCTGTAGGCAATACAGGGATGGTTGAGCAGGTCGCGCGGATGTTCGGGCGTACCACGGCGGGCCAGATAATCGGTGGAAGCGATCACGCAACGATGCACGGACCCCAAACGACGGGCGATGAGTGATCCTTCCGCGATGGAGCCGATACGGACAGCAAGATCGAGTCCCTCCTCCACCAGGTCACCGAATCCGTCACGCATGACCAGTTCGACCGACAGGTCGGGATGTTCTTCCAGCAATCTGCCAAGCCGACTGGTCAGGTACAGGCCAAATGCCGTTGTAACACCCAGCCGCACCAGCCCCGAAACCGAAGCCCGGCGGCGGCCCAGCGCCGTTTCCGCCGTTTCAAGGATCTCCAGCACTTCATAGGCATGGGGCAGCAGGCTGCGCCCGTCTTCCGTCATCATCAGGCTGCGCGTGGTGCGGGCGAACAGCGTTGCGCCGTAATGGGCCTCAAGCAGGGCGATATGACGCGAAATGGTCGGCTGACTGGCCCCAGTTTCCCGCGAAACAGCAGAGAACGATCCCGTCGCCGCTACACGGACAAAGCTGTGCAAAGCAGAAAGCAGATCCATGAGGCCCCATCACATCCGGATATGTTATTACATAAACATAGCTTTAAACGGCATCTGATTTATACACAATACAGAGAAAAGGCACCGCGGATATGTGCGTAACGCAACGGTACCTATGCTTTCCGCGCATAGATGGTTTCTGACAAAAAAAACGGCGGCCCGCATGATACGGGCCGCCGTTCTGTTACTTCATTCCGGCAGGGACCGGAATGGGCCGGATGGTCAGGCCGCCTGCGTCATGCCACGCAGCACGGTCTGGAGAATGCCGCCATTGCGGAAATACTCCACCTCGTCCAGCGTATCGACACGGCACAGCAGGGGAACGTCCTGCCTGGAGCCATCGGCGCGGGTGATGGTCATCGTCATCGTCATGCGCGGCGTGATCTTGTCCAGACCGCGGATTTCGAAGGTTTCATCGCCCTTCAGGCCCAGCGTCTTGCGCGTCGTGCCTTCCTGGAACAGCAGCGGCAGCACGCCCATGCCCACCAGGTTGGAACGGTGGATACGCTCGAAGCTTTCCGCAACCACGGCGCGCACGCCCAGCAGCAGGGTGCCCTTGGCCGCCCAGTCACGCGAGGAACCCATGCCGTATTCCTTGCCGCCGATCACGACCAGGGGCACGCCCTCTTTCTTGTATTCCATCGCCACATCATAGATGGAGGCTTCCTTCCCGTCCGGGAAGTGCTTGGACACGCCCCCTTCGGTTCCGGGCACCATCTCGTTCTTGATGCGGATGTTGGCGAAGGTGCCACGCACCATCACGCGGTCATTGCCGCGACGCGAACCGTAGGAGTTGAAGTCCTTCTTGGCCACGCCATGGGCTTCAAGATACTTGCCCGCGGGCGAGCTTTCCTTGATCGCGCCGGCAGGCGAGATGTGGTCGGTCGTGATGTTGTCACCCAGCAGGGCCAGCAGGCGCGCACCGACAATGTCACCACGCGGCTTGGGCTCGGGGGTGATGTCCTGGAAATACGGCGGGTCCTGCACATAGGTGGAGGACGCATCCCACTTGTAGGTCTCGGAACCGGTGGCGACTTTCAGCGCCTGCCATTCCTTCGTCCCCTGGCTTACGTGCTTGTAGCGGTTGATGAACTCTTCGCGCGTGATCGCGGAACCCATCAGGGCGGCGATCTCGTGGTTGGTCGGCCAGATGTCCTTCAGGTACACCGGCTTGCCATCCCTGGAAGTGCCCAGCGGCGCGGTGGTGATGTCCTCACGCATCGTGCCCAGCAGGGAGTAGGCGACAACCAGCGGCGGGCTGGCCAGATAGTTGGCCCGCACGTTGGGCGAGATACGCCCTTCGAAGTTACGGTTGCCGGACAGCACCGAAACCGCGACCAGCTTGTTGTTCTCGATCGCATCGACGATGTGATCTTCCAGCGGGCCGGAGTTACCGATACAGGTCGTGCAGCCATAACCGACGGTGTTGAAGCCCATCGCGTCCAGCTCATCCTGCAGGCCGGCACGGTTCAGGTAATCCGTCACCACCTGCGATCCGGGTGCGAGCGAGGTCTTGACCCACGGCTTGGGCTTCAGGCCCAGCGCACGCGCCTTTTTCGCCACCAGACCAGCCGCGATCAGCACGGCGGGGTTGGAGGTGTTGGTGCACGACGTAATGGCCGCGATCACCACGTCGCCGTGGCCGATCTCGTAATTCGTGCCAGCGACCTTCGCCTTCTTGTCCTTCTCGGCTGCGGGCACGCCAAGGCTGCCGGTCAGCTCGGTCTCGAACGCCTTGTCCGCACCCTTCAGCACGACGCGGTCCTGCGGGCGCTTGGGGCCTGCGATGGACGGCACGATGGTGGACAGGTCCAGTTCCAGCGTATCGGTAAAGACGGGGTGTTCCGAATGGGCGTGACGGAACATTTCCTGCGCCTTCAGGTATTCTTCCGTCAGCTTGATGCGGTGTTCTTCACGACCGGTCTGGCGCAGGTAATCCAGCGTCAGGTCATCAACAGGGAAGAAGCCGCAGGTCGCGCCATATTCCGGGGCCATGTTGGCGATGGTCGCGCGGTCGGCCACCGGCAGGTGGTCAAGGGCGGGGCCGAAGAACTCGACGAACTTGCCGACAACGCCCTTCTTGCGCAGCATCTGGGTCACGGTCAGCACCAGATCGGTGGCGGTCGCCCCCTCCGGCAGCTTGCCCGTCATCTTGAAGCCGATCACATCGGGGATCAGCATGGCGATGGGCTGGCCCAGCATCGCGGCTTCCGCCTCGATCCCGCCAACGCCCCAGCCCAGCACGCCCATGCCGTTCACCATGGTGGTGTGGCTGTCGGTGCCGAACAGGGTGTCGGGATAGGCATAATCCTTGCCGCCCACGTTCGCCGTCCATACCGCCTGCGCGATATATTCAAGGTTCACCTGGTGGCAGATACCCGTGCCCGGCGGGACGACGGAGAAGTTTTCGAACGCTTCCTGACCCCAGCGCAGGAAGGCGTAACGTTCGCCGTTGCGCTCGAACTCGATGGTCACGTTGTCCTGCAGCGCTTCGGGCGAGCCCGCCACGTCCACCATGACCGAGTGATCGATCACAAGGTTGACGGGAACCAGCGGGTTCACCTTCTGCGGGTCGCCCTTGAGCTTGAGGATACCGTCACGCATCGCGGCCAGATCGACCACGGCGGGAACGCCGGTGAAATCCTGCATGAGGATACGCGCAGGCTTGAAGGGAACTTCCTTCGTGCTGCGCCCTTCCTTCAGCCATTCGGCGATGGCCTTGGCGTCCTCTACCGAGTAGGAATGCCCGTCCTCGAACCGCAGCACGTTCTCCAGCAGCACTTTCAGGCTGACCGGCAGGCGGCTTACGGAGCCGATGGTCTTTTCAGCTTCCGGGATTGAGAAATAATGATAGGTCTTGCCGTCCACATTCAGTGTACGGCCCGTTTTCAGTGAGTCGTGCCCAACCGTCTTCATTGGCTTTGTTTCCTCCGAGGCATCAGCAACGGATCATCCCGTATGATCGTGTCCCCGCAATCCGGTTCTGCGGTACGGGGTTTGCGACCTTGTCAGGGACAACCGGCTTGATCTCCCAACGGGGGTAGAACATACCCGGACGCGGTTGCGACACAAGCTGGACCCGGTAACAAGAAAGCGGGAGCAGACGTTTTTTTTCGCCCCCGCGCCCTGTCACCCCTGATCGGAGGATTTCCGTCATTCCTGCCTTTACTCCCCCCGGCCGCCCCTTGCTGGAAGTGGAAAATATCTCGGTTTTCCGCGGTGAACGGCTGGTTCTCGATCGGGTCGGATTCACGCTTGACGCAGGCGACGCCCTGCTTCTGACCGGTCCGAACGGGGCGGGCAAATCGACGCTGCTGCGGGTGCTTGCGGGCTTGCGCAAACCTGAAGGCGGCCATGTCCTGTGGTCAGGCGTGGATACTCTGGCCGACCGCAGCCAGCATGCGGGACGGGTTGCCTATCTTGGCCATCAGGACGCGCTGAAGCTGGGCCTGACATTGCGCGAAAACCTGACACTGGCCGCGCGATCCGGGGGCGGAGATCCTGATTCGTGTATGAAATCACTCAATATTCTCGGGCTGGCCGACCTGCCCGCGCGCATGCTGTCGGCGGGGCAGAAACGCCGCGCGGCACTGGCGCGCGTCCTGCTGGCGCAGGCCCCCTTATGGCTGCTGGATGAACCCAGCCTGGGGCTGGATACCAGCACGATGGGCCTGCTTGGCACCCTGTTTGCCGCCCACCGGCAGGCTGGCGGAATTGTGATTGCAACCACCCACGTTCCGCTGCCCCTGCCCAACCCCCGGACGCTGGCGCTGCCGGGCCTGAACGAATCCGACATCCCACAGCCGATGGAGGATTTCCCCGAGGACGACCTGCTGTGAAATTCCAGATTCCCTCCCTCATCATGGCCATACTGGAACGTGACCTGCGCCTGGCGTTGCGCCATGGGGCGGACACGCTGGGGGCCGTGCTGTTCTTTATTCTTGCCGGGGCGCTGTTCCCACTGGCGCTGGGACCATCGCCCGAACTGCTGCGCCGCATGGCGCCGGGTATCGTGTGGGTCTGCGCCCTGCTGGCGGCCCTGCTGCCGCTGGACCGGCTGTTCGGGTCGGAGCTGGAGGACGGGTCGCTTGACCAGCTCCTCATGACCGGGCTGCCGTCCCCCCTCATCGCGCTGGCCAAGATGATCGCGCACTGGCTGACCACCGGCGTGCCGCTCCTGCTGGCGGCGGGGCCGCTGGCGATCATGCTGGGCATGCCCGCAGGCAGCATGGTGGTGCTGCTGACGGGACTGCTCCTTGGCACGCTCATCCTGTCGCTGATCGGGGGGATGGCGGCATCCGTCGTGCTGGGCGCGCGGCGCGGCGGGGTGCTGCTGCCGCTACTGGTGCTGCCGCTGACCACGCCCGCGCTTATTTTTGGCGCCGCCGCGCTGGATGCGGCGCAGACGGGCCTGTCATGGGGGCCGGATCTGGAACTGCTGGGCGCCTTCCTTGCCGCGGCGATCCCGCTATGCCCGCTGGCGGCCGGGGCCGGGCTGCGCGCGGCGGTGGAATAAGGCCGCCGCGCAATCTTTTTTACGGGTGTCTGGCGGAGGAAGAATCAACCCCGCCGACATCGAAGGGCAGCGTCCCCTGCCCCGCGCTGCCGCCGCGCGTGGCCATGCGCCATTGCAGCACGTAATGCCCCGGCGTCAGCGCCACGGTCGTGGCGATGGCATGCTGTTCATCATCAATGGGTGACGCGGGCAGCAGCCGCGGCGCACCATCCGGCCCCAGCAGCAGCAGTCGGGCACGGAACGGGTCGATCACGCCATCGAAGGACAGCCTGACCGCCACATTGCCCGCCGTCACTTTCTGTCCCGCCGCCGGTTGCGCCTGTACCAGCACGGGTGCTGCGATAGCCTGCACCACTCCCGTACCGCACAGAATCACGGCGGACAGGCCCAGTACACGCGATATTATGGAAAAAGACATGGGCAGGCACCTCCGGCACGGATTGAACTGCCGTGTGTATCCCCCCGATACAGGCAGGGCGGCAAGACCTTCGTCCTGCCGCCCTGATGGTCGCGGGTTCTTAAGACGGGTCGCAACCCTGTCAGATGTAGTGTTCCTGAATCGGCTTCAGGCCATTGAAACCGGTCGAGCAGTAGGTGGAGACATACGCCCCGGTGGACAGCAGTTCGATCCGGTCCCCCGACTCCAGCGCCAGCGGCAGGGCGTAGGGGGTCTTTTCATACATGATGTCCGCACCGTCACAGGTCGGGCCTGCAATGGCGACGGGACCGGTTTCCATACCGTCATGCGACGTGCGGATACCGTAGCGGATGGCTTCGCCCTCGGTCTCGGCCAGGCCGCCGAAACGACCGATATCGAGATAGACCCAGCGCACGCCGTCATTCATGCCACGACGGCTGACCAGCACCACTTCCGAGGAAACGACGCCCGCGTCACCCACCATGAAACGGCCCGGCTCCACGATCATTTCCGGCAGGTCATTGCCGAAATGCTCGGTCATGGCGTGGCTGATCGCCAGCGCGAAACGGTCGATGCCCGGCACGTCATCACGGTAGCGGATGGGGAATCCACCGCCCAGATTGACCATGCGCAGGTCCAGTCCGGCTGCCTTCAGGTCGGTAAACAGCATGCCCACGCGGGCGATCGCCGCTTCATAGGCACCGGTTTCCGTCTGCTGGCTACCGACATGGAAGGACAGGCCATACGGGTCCAGACCAAGGTCACGGGCACGCAGCATGAGGTCACGCGCATTGTCCAGCGTGGTGCCGAACTTGCGTGACAGCGGCCAGTCCGCACCCTCGTTTTCCACGATCAGGCGGCAGTAGACGCGGGACCCCGGCGCGTGGCGGGCCAGCTTGTCCAGTTCTTCCGCGCAGTCAAAGGCGAACATGTCCACCCCCGCCTGATAGGCGCGGGCGATGTTGCTGGCCTTCTTGACCGTGTTGCCGAACGAGATGTCGGCCGCGCGGGCACCGGCTTCGAGGCACATGGAAATCTCTTCCCACGAGGCGGCGTCGAATGCCGACCCCAGCCCCACGAGACGGCGCAGGATGGCGTTGGCAGGATTGGCCTTGACGGCGTAGTAGATCCGGGCCAGCGGCAGCGCTTCGCGCAGCGCGCGATAGCGTTCTTCCACCCGGTCAACGTCAACGACAAGGCATGGCGTTGCAGGAGCCTGCTCAGCCAGATAACGAGCGATTTTGGGAGTCATCGCACCCAAATCCCTTCTGTTCTGCCGCCCGGATGCATACAATTCTGGAATTGCACAAACGGACAGATGTTGCGAAACGGTCTAACGGACCAGCGACCAATAAGGACCCCCGCTTCCACGGCGGCCCGATTGCCAGAACGCTTGACGTCGTTGCGTAACCTCAGAGGGCCAGTGGCACGTGCGTTGTTGCGTAGGGAGCGCATATGCGGACAATACGCGCGTGACGCAATAGAAAAATTATTCCTATGGAAGGTTTTTCATTTAGGGTCGGGGGATCGTGGCACAATCTCCACAGCCGCCACCCACCCGATCGCCTGCACGGCCTGACGGGTCAATTACCAGCATACAGGACACGAAGCCCGCATTGATTGGTTCCTCCTCTACCCAGATTGATATGACGGACATGCCCCCGCCCGCCCCATCGCTGCCCAATTTCTCCATGCAGCAGGTCAGGAAGGTGCTGCGGCAGGTGCTGCGCAACATCATATCCGACCAGATCACGCTGGCAGCGGCGGGGTGCGCCTTCTACGCCACGCTTTCGCTGTTTCCTGCCATGAGTACGCTGATCTCGCTGTACGGACTGCTGTTCGATCCGCAGACGGTGGAACCGCAGCTTGTGGTGCTGCGCAACCTGCTGCCGCCTTCCGCCTATGACATGATCGGCGCGCGCATCCACCTTCTGGTGGCCGAATCGCATTCCTCGCTCACGCTCAACCTGATCGTATCGACCACCATCGCCACATGGTCGGCATCGGCTGCCACGCGCTCGCTCATCATGGCGATGAATGTTGCCTACAACACCCCGGAAACCCGCAGCTTCCTGCGGTTCCAGGCCATGGGCATGGCGCTGACGTTCTGCTCCATCTGTGGCGGCATCCTGACACTGGCGCTGATGGTGGCGCTGCCGTTCCTTCTGGATTACCTGCCGCAGCGGCTGAATCTGGCGGCCCCGCCGGGTTCGGTGGAACTGCTGGTGCGGATGGGTGGCCCCATCCTCATGCTGCTGTTCGTACTGTCGCTGTGTTCGGTCCTGTACCGATTCGGACCCAACCGGCCCCATACCTACTGGCGCTGCATCCTGCCCGGTTCGGTCGGGGCGACGGTGCTGTGGCTGCTGTCATCGGTGGGTTTTTCCTATTACGTCAGCCACATCGCGGGCTACAGCGTGACCTATGGGCCGCTGGGGGCGTTCATCGCCATCATGATGTGGTTTTACGTATCGGCCTATGTCGTGCTGCTGGGCGCGGAACTGAACGCGGGGCTGGAAATCGAACTGAAGCTGCGCTGCTCACCTGAAAAGACGATGGAAGGCTGGACGAAGCACCAGCGCCTGTAACAGCCGGGCGGCTTCACGGCACCCGCCGGGGGCAGGCCGGTCCGGTTCGGGCAGGGCCGGAATATCTGCCTGCGCAGTCCATCCACGGCTCTTTGCAGCCAGCTTACCCACCGGCCACCTGAAATCGGTGATGTACGGAGCGGAACGGGACAGCCCTGAAAACCGGCAGCCGGTCACGAAACGTGAAAAATCCCGCTACCAGCACGTCATGGATGCTTCAGCGCGGTGCGCTGGCGACTTCATCCTCAGGTCGTGCGGGTTCTATGGCGACGGGCGATGTGCCAGCGCCCAGCATGCCAAGCTGGCGCGCAGCCTCCGGTGAGAGATCAATGATGCGGTGGCCATGAAACGGCCCGCGATCATTCACCCGGACCACCACCGAACGCCCCGTCCGCATGGAACGCACGCGCAGACGGGTGCCGAGTGGCAGCAGGGGGTGCGCCGCCGTCAGCGCATCAGGATCGAATGTTTCACCCGATGCCGTGGCACGGGACGTTTTTCCACCCGTACCATACCAGCTTGCCATGCCATGCTGGTGCCAGTTTTCGGGAACGGATGTCATCACAGGCGACCGGACCACGCCCCGCGCATGTTCATGCGTCGTTGCACAGGCAGCATGCTCGGTGCCCGACGCAACGAACAGAAGACATGTAACCACAACCGAACACACAAACCGCGCCGCGCCGTGACTCGCCTCCTCATCACCACGTCGGTGATCGGGATACCCTGTCATTCGTGCCGTATAGCACAGTCAGCACCGATATCCTACCATCTTCGCCTCCCCCCTGCGGGACGGATTCCCGCGTGGCGCGGAAGCCCGCCGGCATGGACCCTGCGGGCGCGCAGACACGAACGGACTTGGAACCGGAGTGCGGGCGTGCTAGGCGCGTGCATCATGGAGCGCCCTCTCATTGCCGTGCTGAACGGCCCCAACCTGAACATGCTCGGACTGCGACAGCCCGAGGTCTATGGTCACGCCACGCTTGATGACGTGGAACAGGTCTGCGTCCAGGCTGCCGAACGCCTGGATGTCGCCATTGATTTCCGCCAGACCAATGGCGAGGGGGAACTCGTATCCTGGATACAGGAATGCCGGGGCCGCGCGCGCGGCATCATCATCAACCCGGCTGCCTACTCCCACACTTCCGTTGCCCTGCTCGACGCGCTGCTTGCCGTTGATCTGCCGGTGATCGAGGTGCACATTTCCAATATTCACCGCCGTGAAGCCTTCCGTCATCACTCCTACGTTTCCCGCGCCGCCATTGGCGTTATCTGCGGGCTTGGCGTACGGGGCTATGCGCTTGCGCTTCAGGCCATGACAGACATGATTCTGGACGAGGACGATCAATGAGCCGACTGCTCGTGGATGCGGATGCCATTCGGGCATTGGCCGAAATTCTGACCGATACCGGCCTGACCGAAATCGAAATCGCGGAAAAGGACAACCGCATCCGCGTTGTCCGCGCAGCCGCCCCGGTGGCGCATGCCGTGCCCGCCCCGGCCCCTGTCGCCGCACCGGTCGCGGTTGCGACCCCGGCGCCAGCGCCCGTCACCGACCCGTCCAAGCATCCCGGCGCCGTGACCAGCCCGATGGTGGGCGTGGCCTATCTTGCGCCCGACCCGTCCTCCCCGCCGTTCGTGACGGAAGGCCAGCAGGTCAGCGCCGGCCAGACGCTGCTGCTGATCGAGGCGATGAAAACCTTCAATCAGATCAAGGCCCCGCGCGCGGGCACGCTGAGCCGGATTCTGGTCCAGTCGGGTGACCCGGTCGAGTTCGGCGAAGCGCTGGTCATCATAGAGTAATGTTTTCCAAGATCCTGATCGCCAATCGCGGCGAGATCGCCCTGCGCATCCTGCGGGCCTGCCGCGAACTGGGCATTCCGACCGTAGCCGTCCATTCCACGGCTGATGCGGACGCCATGCATGTCCGTCTGGCGGATGAAGCCGTGTGCATCGGGCCGCCAGCCAGCCGCGACTCGTATCTGAATGTCGCGGCCATCCTGTCGGCAGCCACCATTACCGGCGCGGACGCCATCCATCCGGGTTACGGCTTCCTGTCGGAAAATGCCGACTTCGCGGAAACGGTGGAAGCCCACGGCATCACCTTCATCGGCCCGACGGCCGAGCATATCCGCATGATGGGCGATAAGATCACCGCCAAGACCACCATGATGGCGCTGGGCGTGCCGCTGGTCCCCGGATCGGATGGCGCGCTGGAAAATCTTGAGCAGGCGCGCGAAGTCGCCGCCCGCGTGGGGTATCCCGTGCTGATCAAGGCGGCGGCAGGCGGCGGTGGACGTGGCATGAAGGTCGCCCCCACCGAAGCCGATCTGGAAGAGGCATGGAGCGTTGCGCGCACCGAAGCCCGCGCAGCCTTCGGCAATGACGAGGTCTATCTCGAAAAATACCTCGACAAGCCGCGCCATATCGAACTCCAGATCATGGCCGACACGCATGGCAACGTGGTGCATTTTGGCGAGCGTGACTGTTCGCTCCAGCGCCGCCACCAGAAGCTGCTCGAAGAGGCGGGTTCTCCCGCCCTGACCGCGCAGCAGCGTGACGAGATCGGGGAAATCGCGACATCCGCCCTGACCAGGCTGGGTTACCGCAACGCCGGAACGCTGGAATTCCTGTATCAGGATGGACAGTTCTGCTTCATCGAGATGAATACCCGCCTGCAGGTGGAACATCCGGTGACGGAAATGGTGTGCGACGTGGATCTGGTGCGGGAACAGATCCGCATCGCGGCGGGCGAACCCATGGGTTACAGCCAGTCGGACATCCACTTCTCCGGCCATGCAATCGAATGCCGCATCAACGCGGAAGATCCGCAGAGTTTCATGCCCACTCCGGGCACGATCACCGTCTATCATCCGCCGGGTGGGCTGGGCGTACGAATCGACAGCGCGCTTTACGCGGGCTATCGCGTTCCCCCCTATTACGACAGCATGATCGCCAAGCTGATCGTGCGTGCGCCGACACGGCTGGAAGCCATCGAACGCATGCGTCGGGCTCTGGATGAATTCGTGATCGAAGGGGTCAAGACCGTCATCCCGCTACACCGCAGGATTCTGGATGACCCCCAGTTCCGCAAGGGTGACTACACCATCCACTGGCTGGAAAATTTCGTGGCCCGGCAGCAGGGCTAGGAACGTTTTCACGGCCACAGGTCATAGGAAAGGGGGCATGTCCAATGCGGATATGCCCCCTTTTCTGTATCGCCACATCATACGCGGCACGCAAGACGGATACCCGACCGACCCGCCCGGTTACGGATTTTCCGCGCCTGCCCGTTCAGGCCATGACCGGGTCAAGATAGGGGCTGGAAGCATCGAAGAACTTCTGGTTGTGATCCAGTTCATACGAAATCACGTACATGCAGCTCAATGCCCGGTCGATTTCCAGACGCACGCCCAGATTGTCCGCCTTCCCCGCCATTTCCTGCAAATGGACGATGGCGAATTTGGCGGAACGCGCGGTCCGGCCATAATGGCCACCGTAACGTCCACTGAACTGCGCCATGCGTCCCATCATGTCACTGACCACGCGCTGGGCCTCTGGCGGTAGCTGGTGGCGTTCCAGAATGGTGCGCAGGCGGATCACATTCAGCCCGATGGTCATGGCGGACAGGATGCCCTGCAGATAGGCATCGATGATCGTATCGGGCGTATCTTCCGCATTGGTCAGCAGCCGCACGAAGCGGTCCACATTATGCTCGACCACATACAGGGTAGTCGGCAGCACGCGCGCCCGCGCGACATAGCGCAGGCCACGCAGGATGCCGGTACGCATCTGCCAGCGCATGTCATTGGTATCGAACGGCAGGATCAGCCGGAAGGCCCACATGGCGTACCACAGACCAAGGATCAGCGGCATGGCGGTGTTGAAAAACGCCACTTCATCCAGCCGGGACTGATTGCCCGGCCCCAGCAGGATCGGCAGGAACAGGTTATAGGAGACCGCACCCAGCACCAGCGCCGGATAGGCAAAGGCCAGCCCGCCCGCCAGCATGGGCAGGAACAGGCATGCGGCCATGATTTCGTACGTAGTGGGCGACGCCAGCCGCCACAGCACCAGTACACCCGCCATGAGGGAGGCAATGATGGCCCCGCCCAGAAAGGCGCGGGTGGCCAGCGCTGGCTTTTCCAGCGTGGAAAACAGGCTGCATACGATCGAGACGAACATCATGAAGGTCAGCCCCGCCGACCATGACGTGGTGATCCAGATGACGCCTGACCCGAAAACGGTGACGGAGGCCCGCAGGCTGTTGGTGAAAGCCTGCTGCCAGTCCCGGAAGGTCTTGAGCCGGTAATGGAAATGATCGTGCAGCAACGGATGGCGGCTGGCATCGAACTGAAGCAGTGCCTGTTCCAGTTCGTCCAGCATGACGCCCAGCGCATGATTGAGCATGCGCTGCTGCGACAGCATCTCCACCAGTTGCGGATCGGGTGGCAGGCTGCCGGGGGTGCCCATTTCCTCATCAAGGGAATCGGTCACGCTCTGCCTGCAGGCGGCCTGCAGGTCAGCCAGACGGGCCAGCACGGGCGATATGTCATCGCTGGCGTCCAGTTGCGGGGCCATGTCCTTCAGAAAGGCCTGCACCTTGCTCGATGTCGCCCGGAAAGCGGCCCCCGGCGTGCCCCCCGGCCCGTTCATGAGGGCAGCAAGATCCAGCCCGCGTGACAGCAGCATCGCCACCCGCGCAAGGGCCGCACGCGCATGGTCGCCTTCATGCCCGCGATGGGAGCCCATCTCGACTTCGGCAAACTCGATCTGGTCGCTCAGCGTGGTGATATTGGTAAAGACGCCGCGCGCCTTGCGCAGGATCTGGGCATCGCCCGACAGCAGGGCGGCCAGCGTCTGGCCCGCACCGTCGATGGCTGTCAGGAAATTATGGGCCAGACGGTCCTGCGCGCGCTCCTCCAGCCGGAACTGGAACAGGGAGGACACGGTCGTCTCCAGCACGATGCCCAGCACGATATAGGTCGCGCGCGCCATTGCCGTCATGAAGATGTGCTGGGGGTCGGCTATCCCGTCAAGCGAGATGATGGCGTAGGTGAACCCGCTCGCCCGCATGCCGTGGATACGGTAATTGGTCATGGTGGCGGGGCCGGGCAGCAGCGTGCCGATGAAACAGAACAGTCCGATCCCGGCGGCAAGCATCAGGATGAACATGACCGGGGCCTGTGGAAAGGCCGCAACCAGCATGACGGCGCATATCGTGCCCACCACCATGCCGAACAGATGCCATCGCGCCTTGGCCACGCTCTTGCCGCGCGTGCCCTGCGCCACCATCCATACCGTCAGCGCCGCCCATTGCGGGCTACCCAGTTCCCACCACAGGGCAATGCCCAGCGCGATGAGCGAGGTGATGGTCGTGCGCAGCGCATAACCGAATGTGAAGATACCGGGTGCGTACAGCCAGCGCAGATGATCCTGCCGCGGGGTCATGCCCGGCGGCCACAGGCGCCTGAAAAAATCGCGGACCTGATCCTGGAAGCGGATCAGGGAAAGCTCAAGACCTTTCATCCTGGCGTTCAGCCTCCCCTGTCAAACACGATCCACGCATACTGTTACATCATACGGCCCGAACGAACAGGGCCACAGCCGGGTGGCAGCGTGTACGCCATGCCACGCGCACCCGGCGCAGTTCCTATTCCTCGTAGGAGACGAGGGTCTTGACCGGAATATCCAGACGGTTGCGGCCACCAAGCCCCGTCAGTTCGATCATGGTCGCAGCCCCCACCACATTGGCCCCGACCTTGCGCAGCAGGGAAATGGAGGCGACCAGCGTGCCACCCGTGGCCAGCAGGTCATCCATCACCACCACACGCTGGCCGGGCTGGATCGCATCGGACTGGATGTGCAGCGAATCGGACCCGTATTCCAGATCGTAGCTGTAGGACACCGTCTCACCCGGCAGCTTGCCCGGCTTGCGCAGCATCACCAGCCCGCAGCCCAGACGGCTGGCCAGGGGGGCCGCGGTCAGGAACCCGCGCGATTCGATGGCGGCAAGCACGTCCGGCGCCCAGGGTGCGACGGCAGCGGCCAGACGGCCCATGGCGATCTGCCACGCATCGGCGTCGCGCATCAGGGTGGAAATGTCGTAAAACAGGATACCGGGCTTGGGGAAATCCGGAATGTTACGGATGTATTGTTTCAGATCGATCTTGGCGGTCGTCATGATCGGTGCGCAGTCCCCGTTGCGTGGTCATATAAATCCGGGACAGGCGTGCCCCGTTCACGAAAATGTCGCCCTTGCAGACGGCTCCCCGCTGTAGCCGCCACGCGGCGGGGGGACAAGCCCATCGGCCCATGTTGCACATGCTTTGATATGCGCCCCGCGCGTTTTGTCATAACGGGAGATTTTATTCCTCCGCTTCCGCCGTGGCGGGCGGACGGGCCGGGCGCAGCACCACCATGACCATCATGATCGCGGCCCCCATCAGCATGACACCGGCCATCGGTATGGGCGAATTGGCGGGCAGCATGCCCACGAACGCACCCGCCACGGCACCCAGCACGTATTGCAGCGTGCCCACGAAGGCCGAGGCGCTGCCCGCGAAGCGCGGATGATCCGCCAGCGCGCCAACGGTGGCATTGGGGCCGACAATGCCCGTGGTGCCCAGTGAAACCATCATCGACAGGATCAGGCAGCCCAGCATCCACAGGGGGGGATGACCGCCATGCTGCATGGCGAAGGCGATGACGATGGCCATCGCCGTCATGGCGATGGTGCCCGCAACCGCGACACCCACCGCCACGCCAAGGATGCGGCCCGCATCGATCCGCCCCACCAGCAGGCCGTTAAGCTGCGACGCCCCGATCATGCACACCGCGAAGACCCCGAACATCATGCCGAAATGCGCAGGCGACAGCCCGAACTGGTTGATGAACACCGAAGGGGCGGCGGACAGGTAGGTAAAGGACATGAAACAGGCGAACCCCGCGATCATCGCATGCGTGATGAAACCGCGATCGCGCGCCAGCATCACATAACGGCTGAACAGGGTTACGGGCGAAAACTCGCTGCGGTTCGCAGGCCGCAGCGTCTCGGGCAGGACACGCCAGATCAGCACGATGCAGATCAGGCCATACACGGCAGAAGCCCAGAAGATGGACCGCCACGATGCGATCGACAGCACCATGCCACCCAGCGTGGGGGCCAGAATGGGCACGACCCCCATCACCAGCACCAGCCGCGACATGAGACGCGCGGATTCATTGCCATGCGACATGTCGCGCACGCAGGCGCTGGGAATGATGAGACTGGCCGATGCCCCCAGAGAGGCAATGAGGCGAAACGCGGAAAAGGTGAAGATATCCTGCGCCACCGCACACCCGACCGATGCCAGCGTATACACGAACGTACCCACCAGCATGGGCACACGCCGCCCGAAACGGTCCGAAAGCGGCCCCATGGTGATCTGGCCGATCGCCAGCCCGACGAACCACACGGCCAGCGTCATCTGCGCCGACCCGGCGCGTCCGTGCAGCGTGTGTTCCAGTTCGGGGAAGGCAGGCAGGTATATGTCGGTCGATACGGGACCGACCGCCGTCAGGAAACCAAGCAGGATGGCGATCCAGCCCATGGGGCGGACAGCCGTTTCCGGCGCGGGGGTTTCTGCTGAACGGCCCGCCATTGCGGATGAGCCCATGAGGCGCTCCAGTATTAAAAGACTTGTCGGGACTAGTAGACCAGCACGGCCCTGCTTTTCACCACCTAATTGCGGCATTTCTGCAATTCGTTATTCCTATACCGCCCGGTTTCGCATACGCCGCATAAGCCACAGTCCCACCAGAGCGGACAGGCCGAACAGGACGGTGGCGATACCGATGCGCAGCCCCCCATCCAGCCGCGTGCCCGCACCAACCAGCACGAATACGACCGTCTGCGGCAGGCTGCCCAGCAACGTGGCGAACATGAAGGGCACGACCCGCACGCCCAGCATGCCCGACGCCAGACTGAGCAGCAGTGCCGAGCCCACCGGCATGAGGCGCAGCATCAGCACGGCGGCAAAGGGTTCGCGCCCCACCAACGCATCCAGCCGCGCCATGACTGCATCCAGTCGCGCGGGCATGCGTGCCCCGCCAGCCCACCGCCCCCAGCCGTAACCGCACAGGGCGCCGGCAACGGTCGCCAGTGTCGCAAGCACGCAGCCCGCGCCGATTCCGTAGGCGGCTCCAGCAGCAAAACACACCATCTGCCGCGGCAGCCCGACCGCGCAGGACAGGCTGGCCACCGCAACGAACAGCACGACACCCCGCATCCCGGAATGAAGTGCCGGTCCTGCCGCAAGCATATGCCGCAGTCCCGGCATACGGCTGACCGCCACCGCCAGAACGGCAAAAACCGCCAGCAGCAGCACCGGCCGCACCAGCATGCGCAGCGAAGCCGCAGGAGACGATGCGGGCGGTACGGCGTGCGGTAATGTCATGCGTGCGTCCCGTCCGGCAGTAATTATATACACCGCGCCTAGCATCGCCTTGCGGCGGACTGCAAGGGCGGTCTAAATCCGATTATGTCCGCATATTCTCCCCATGGCTCCCTGCTGGGCCGCACGCCGCCTTCCGCGCAGGAAATGCGCAACAGGAAGCGTATTTCCACGTGGCTGTTCGCAATCTGCTTCATGCTGATCGGCATGATCGCGCTTGGCGGCTATACGCGCCTGACCGGGTCGGGCCTGTCCATCATGGACTGGCGGCCCATTACCGGCATGATCCCGCCGCTAAGCCATGCGGAATGGGAACGGCAGTTCGAACTGTACAAAACCATTCCCCAGTACAAGATCCTGCATGACGGCTTCGGCCTTTCGGGTTTCCAGCAGATTTTCTGGGCAGAATGGACGCACCGTTTCTGGGGGCGGCTCATGGGCCTTGTGCTGCTGGTGCCGCTGGTGTGGTTTTCCATCACCGGTGCGCTGGACCGGCGGCTCATGCTGCGGCTGATCCTGTTTTTCGTGCTGGGCGGGCTTCAGGGGGCCATCGGGTGGTTCATGGTGGCATCGGGGTTCAATCCGGACAGCACCGCCGTTGCCCCGGTGCGGCTGGTACTGCACCTGTGCTGCGCCTTTGCGCTGTATATCGCCATTCTGTGGACAGCCCTTTCGGTACGCACGCCGCGCCCCGCCTTCATCCCGGCCACGACCGCAGTGGTGCGCATCCACCGGCTGGTATGGACCATATGCTGTCTGGTGGGCATCACCGTCATTGCGGGCGGCTTTACCGCAGGCACGCATGCCGGATTTGCCTATAATACCTTCCCGCTCATGGATGGTCACCTGATCCCCCGTGGCTACGCACGGCTGCATCCCTTCTGGCTGAACTGGTTCCAGAACATTCCGGCGGTCCAGTTCGACCACCGCCTGCTGGCGACCGGCACGGCGCTGCTGATCGGCCTTACCATCGTGCTGGGACTGCGCACGGCCAATCTGGGCAAGGACGTGCATGATGCGCTGTTGGTTCTGGGCTGGCTGGTGCTGCTGCAATACGCGCTGGGCATCACCACGCTGCTGCTGGTCGTACCGGTCTGGGCAGGCACCGTGCACCAGACCTGCGCCGCCCTTGTGCTGACGGCGGCCATTGTGACGCTGCACCGCCTGCGTGGGGTCGGACGCCCCTGAACCACGTTCCATCCGCTCCCGGCACACCGGCCACCGGGGGCGGATGGCCTCCCCCATTCAGGGGGTTACGATATAGGCCACGCCCCGCAGTTGCACATGTGTGTAGCGGTCGCGGATGATGGCCCACAGGCTGGAATATTCCCAGACATAACGCGGCGGCAGGAAGCGTGAACTGCTGACAAAGGCCACGATACCATGACTGTCCAGGGCCTGGCGCAGGGCCGTGGCGTCATGCGTGACGGCCACATGCTGGGAATAATTGAAGAAATCCATGACTACGGGCTTGCCCGCCCAGTAGCAGATGGCCAGCGTCTCGCACCCGACATTGCCATCCATATGCCGGACCGCCCCGATCGTTTCGCGCCATGCGGGTTCGTGGGCCATGACCTCCGCCGTGCTGCGATACAGAAAGGGCACGTAAACCGGCGTACAGGCCACGATGGGCAGCAGGTCCAGCCCCGCCAGCATGACAACACCCATCCACGCAGGCACCCGGCCGGGCGGGATCATACCCCTTTCCATCCCCGATACGGCCAGCCCGGCACATAGCGCGGCTGCGATCAGGGCTTCAAAACACGCATTATGTGTAACACCAGCACCCGTGCGCTGGATCACCACCGACAGGACGGACCAGAACAGGTAAGTCCCCAGCAGCAGACCCATCCGGTTGCGCAGGCCCAGCCGGGGCAGAAGCAGCGCGGAGACCATCATGCCCCCCAGCCCCAGCACGTTGCCCACCCCCTTCACGGCCCCATGTATCTGGAAAATGCGCTTGTGCCCGAAAACGCCATGGATGAAATCCAGGCCGAAACAGGCATAAAACAGGCCGCCCAGAACGGACACACCCACGACCCCGCCCAGCATCCATGCCAGCGCGCCACGCCGGTCGGTCACAAGCAGCCACAGGGTGATCGCAAGCGGCAGGGCAAGGATATTGTGCTTGAAGGTCAGTCCCGCCACCATGACAAGACCGGCACAGAACGCCCGCCACGCAGGCATGCCGTCGCGTGCATTGCCCCGGTTCCCCAGCAGCAGTACGAAACCGGCCATGATAATGGCTTCCGCCAGCCATTGCGGATCATTCATGACCACGTAATCGCTATAGAAAACCGCCGCGTAGAATATGACCAGCAGACCCGCGAACCATGCGGCGGCACGCGTGCCCCCCATGATGATGACGATCCGGCCGGTTGCAAAAGCGCAGAAAAGCATGGCGAATAACGAGACGATGCGCCCCGCGAGGATCATGTCCCCCAGCAGCCAACCGAGCGCACCCACCACGTAAAAGGAACTGGGCGGATAGTTGTTGAACACCATGCCGCCCGGCGGCGGGTACAGGCTGGCGCCCCCCATCCCCATGGCATGCCGGGCCTGATAGGCATTCCATCCCTCGTTACTGGACAGGGAGACATGATACCCGATAACCGCAATATGCGGGGCAAGCATACAGGTCGCCAGAAATATCCCGGCACAGATCCATAACCTGCCAATCGTTCCTGATACTCTTGGTATGGTATTCATATATGAAAAGCGGCTTCTTCCGTTCCGAATACTTAATTATTCGGGGTCTGCACGGCTGCCTGCCCCGGATCAGATATGCGGATGGTCCTGCATTTCATATCAGACGCCCATCCGGCCCCGGTCAATGCCTCCGTCCGGGCGGGGCATCCTAGCGTGCCCCACGGACGGGGAATAACACCGGAATGTGGCTTTATAATTCAGAATGTTACACGAGCTGTTTTCCGGGGATCTTTCGCGCCCTTCCTGCTTGCGCATTGGTGCGGACCGGGCAGAAATACCCCTATGATCCACAGGCAGCCCCTCAACGGGATACCGCGCACGATCCGGCGGCGATGGGTGCGCCGGGGCATCCGATCCGGCAGGCCATGCGTTATCGCGCCATCGGGCGGCATGATGCGCGCCACGCCTTTCCCGAACGGACTATTTTCTGCGATAAACCCTCTTCAGACATGCAGGAATGGAAGATGCACAAGCTGAAACATGTGGCGACCGGAATGATGCTGGCACTGATCGCATGCGGGCCGGTGGCTCCGCACGCCCATGCCGAACCACATGGCGGCGGCGGTGGCGGTCGGGGTGGTCCGGGCGGCGGTGGCTATGGCGGAGGCCATGGTGGAGGCTGGAACAATGCAGGCCGCGGTGGCGGATGGGACGGCGGGCGTTCGGGCCACTGGCGCGGCAACTGGGGCTGGGGCGGATGGGGCTGGAATGGTGGCTGGGGCGGCGGCTACTACCCTGCCTATGTCGGCTGGGGTGGCTGGGGATACCCGTGGGGTGGCTGGGGCTGGGGATGGCCCGGCATGGCCATGGGGGGTGCGATGGGTGCCGCCGCAGCCGGGGCCAGCTATCAGGCCGCACCGGAAGTCTATAGCGGCACGGGCAATACCACGCCGGAAGATGACACCATCTATGACAAGGATCTGTCCACGCTGGTCAATCCCCAGCCTGCGCCAGTCCCGACGCAGGCCCCCGCGCAGCCGAAACCGTCCCGTTCCTGTCCGGCGGGACAGGTCTATAATGACCTGACTGAAAGCTGCGACCGGCCATAAGCGCCGACCGGGATCGGGCAACCGGCATGGGGGGATGTATGTTTCCCCCCACCGGAAGCGGGCTGGCATTACGGCCGCCCTTCATCCGGGCCGGTCAGGGTGCGTCGATGGCTTTTTCCTGCCCCGGCTGCGGCACCCAGCCCTGCAGTTCCTCCCGCACAAGGGTTTCAAGCAGGTCGATGGCATCAGGCGAATCGTTCAGGCACGGGATCAGCGCCAGTTCCTCGCCACCCGCCTTGACGAAGGCGGCACCGGCTTCATTGCCGATTTCATCCAGCGTTTCGATGCAGTCAGCGATGAAGCCCGGCGTGATCACGGCAATCCGGGTAATCCCGCGCGCGGGCAGGGATTCGATAAAGGGCGCGGTATAGGGTTCAAGCCATTTGGCCGGGCCAAAACGTGACTGGAAGGTCAGCGGCATCATCTGCCCGTCATATCCCATCGCCTGACGCAGGGCGGCGATGGTGCGTTCGCATTCCGCCTGATAGCTGTCGCCCTTTTCCACATAAACCTTCGGCAGCCCGTGAAAGGACGCCACGATCATCTGCGGCCTGAAATCCAGTGTCTGGAGTCGCGCGGTAATGGAACGGGCCAGCGCGGCGATATAGGCCGGATGATCGGCAAAGGGCGGCAGGGTGCGGATGGCAGGCTGGTTGCGCATGCGCATAAGCGCGCGAAAGGCCTGATCGTTGGCAGTGGCCGTCGTGGTAGCGCTGTACTGCGGATAGAGCGGGGCCAGCAGGATACGGTCGCATCCCTGCTGCACCAGATCATGCACGCCCTGCCTGATGGAGGGCCTGCCATAACGCATGCCCCATGCCACCGGCACGCCATCCGCCGCCAGACGTTCGGCCAGCCCGGCAGCCTGATTGCGGGTATAGGTGCGAAGGGGGCTTTCATCGCGGTCATGATGCCAGATGCGATGATAGGCTTCCCCCGACCGGCGGGGGCGAAATGTCAGCACCGGGCCGTACAGGATGGGCTTCCAGATCAGGGGACTGGCTTCGATGATACGCCGGTCCGAAAGGAATTCCGCCAGATAACGCCGGACAGCGGCGTAACCGGTTCCATCCGGGGTGCCCAGATTGCTCAGAAGCACCCCGGCGCGCGCGGACGCAACTTCCTGCCGCGCCGCGCGATGTACGGTAATGAATGTCATGACACGGCTGCTACATGAAGCCGCGTATGGATGCAAAGGAACAGGAGATGGGGTCCTGCCTTCAGGTCAGAAGTTCAGTCAGCGTCGGGTGCGTACCCGGACCGGCTGCATGGCCCGGACCGGGGCGTTGAGACAACGCGCCATACCGACAAGCCCCAGCAGGGCGACAACAGGGGAAAGCATCTGGACAAAGGTGAGCATCACGGTCCCTTTCCTGATCGGACTTCCATCAGTCAACAGCGCGTATCATGCCCACGTCAATCAAAAACGTGACTGGCGCGCGCCAGCGCGACACATTTGCGCATGAGCGATGGCAGGGCCACGGCTTCCTCCCCCGCGTAATTCACTTCCCCGCCCTGTCCCGCGATACTGTTGGGAAAGGCGGAAATTTGCGCCGCATACACGTCCACCAGCAATGTGAAATGCGTGAAGACATGCTTCACCTGCCCCGTTCCATGCCATTTCGCGCGCAGCCGGGGTGCGTCGGGCGCATGCTCCATCGCCTCCCCCTCCGTCCAGGGGGTATCGCGCCATACCGGGCCGGGCAGGCCCATCATGCCGCCCAGCAGGCCTTTTTCCGGCCGCCGGACCAGCAGCATGCCGCCTGCCGCATCCATCATGCAGAAATGCACGCCATAGCGCACGGGACGGGCCACCTTCGCCGCGCGACGCGGCAGGGTGGCGGCGATTCCCTGCCGGTTACCCGCGCAGGCGTCACGCCATGGACACAGCGCGCAGGCCGGCGCGCGCGGGGTGCAGATACCGGCGCCCAGATCAAACAGCGCCTGCGCGAAATCGGATGGTCGGCCCTGCGCCGGGGCATCCGCGTTAAGGGTCATGGCCTGACGGGCGATAGCCTTGCGCGCGCCGGGCAACGGGTCCGTCTGGGCAAACAGGCGCGCCGTCACGCGTTCCACATTCCCGTCCACCGGCACGACCGGACGACCAAAGGCAATGGCGGCTATGGCCGCAGCGGTATAGGCCCCGATTCCCGGCAGTTCCAGCAGCCCCGCCACGGTATCGGGAAACACGCCGCCCCGCGCCGCCACCGCACGGGCGCAGGCATGCAGGTTGCGTGCCCGTGCGTAATAGCCAAGTCCGGCCCACATGGTCATAACCTGATCCTGCGGGGCGCGGGCCAGCGCGTTCACATCGGGGAACGCATCCACAAACCGTTCAAAATAGGGAATGACCGCCGTAACGGTGGTCTGCTGCAGCATGATCTCACTCAGCCAGACCCGATAGGGATCTGCGCTCTGGCCGGGCAACGCGCGCCATGGCAGAGTGCGACGGTGCCGGTCATACCAGCGTAACAGATCAGCGGCAGAAGGTAACACGGACCCGTTTATGACGAACCCGCCCCCCGACAGCAAGCGAAAGAACGCCACCACCCCCACGGAACCGCCGCCCCGGTCGTTCCGCACGCGCAGCATGGCGGCCCTTCTGCCCCATATCAGCAGGCCGGTTTTTCGCAAGCAGTCCCCCGCCGCCGTGCAGGTCATGTCGGACTGGCCTGATATAGTCGGCCCCCATCTGGCCGCCACGACCGTACCGCGCAGACTGGCCGCCGGGACGCTGACCGTGGCCTGTTCAGGGCCGGTGGCGATGGAACTGCAGCATCTTGCGCCCGCCGTCATCGCCCGCATCAACACCACATGCGGGCAGGGCGTGGTCAAACGCCTGAGAATGGTTCAGGACCTGACCATGACGCCCCGCCCCGTCGCCCGGCCCGCCCCGCGCACGGCACCTGCGCCCGTTCAGATCGACGACATGCCCGATGGCCCGCTGAAGGAAGCACTTGGCCGTCTGGGCGGCTGGCTGAACGCATCCCGCGACCCGAAAACCCGGCGATAGGTGCCCTGACCACTCCCCTTCCGCCAGACGGAGGGAAACGGCCCCGGTTACAGACAGGGCGATGCCTGCCATGAAAACGCCTTACGCATGATCGTGAATGATCTGTCACATAATGACAGGTGCCCAAGGCTGGATATCTGGCCGGAAGGCACCAATATCCGATGGCAGGATGTCAGATAAAGGAAACTGACCACATGCGTAAATTGGCCCTGTTGCTGGCCGTGTCCGTGGGACTGGTCGGCGCGTTGCCCGCACCTTCCGCCTATGCATGGCGTGGGGGCGGATGGGGTGGCCCCGGCTGGCACGGCGGCGGCTGGCGTGGTGGCTGGGGCTGGGGTGGCTTCGGCATGGGCATCGCCGCCGGGACCGCACTGGGTGTCGCCATGTCCCCTTACCGCTACGGACCTTATGGTTACGGCTATCGCTACCCGGTCTATGGCTACGGTTATCCGCCGCCCTATCCGGTTTATGCCTATCCGCCGCCGCCTCCACCGCCGCCACCAGCCTATTACGGCGGATATTACCGTTAAGGCGCGCCCCGCGCGGCCTGTACGAAAGCGTGGATCAGTGCTGCGGATTTGACGCCGGGGGCGGACTCCACCCCGGATGACACGTCTACGGCACGCGTGCCGCTCTGATCTATGGCGCGCTGTACATTGTCAGGCGTCAGGCCCCCGGCCAGCAGCCACGGGACGGGGGCCTGCCAGCCTTTGGTCAGGGTCCAGTCAAAGGCATGGGCATTGCCACCGGGCCGGTCGGAACCGGCAGGCGCACGGGATTCGATGACCAGCCCATCCACCGCACAGTTTCGGGGCAGGTCAGCAGCAGCGGCAATCCCTGCCGCCTGCCATACCGGCAGGCCGAACCGCGCGCGGATGGCGGCGGCGCGGGAACCATCATCATAGATCTGCAATCCATCAAGCGGCACATGATCCAGCACGGTGCGGATCTCGTCATCCGTGGGCCGGACAAACAGCCCGATGCGCTGCGGGCCAGCGGACATCATGCCACGCGCCAGTTCTCCGGCCACATCCGGCGTTACATGGCGTGGAGAACGGCCGAAAAACACGAATCCGATCCAGTCCGCCCCTGCGGCACAGGCTGCATCCAGCCCGATCCGATCACGGATACCGCATATCTTGACCCTGACCGCCATATGACCCGTGCCCTCGACCCGGTTCAGGCAGACAGTTCCGCCGCAATCGCGGCGGCGGCGGCGGCGGGATCGGATGCACGGGTAATGGGGCGACCCACCACAATCCAGTCCGCCCCGGCATCGCGTGCCTGGGCGGGAGTCATGACCCGTTTCTGGTCCCCCAGCGCACTGCCTGCCGGACGGATACCGGGCACGACCAGCACCGGCTTGTCGCCCAGCGCCTGCCGCAGGGGCGCGATCTCATGCGAAGAACAGACAAGCCCGTCCGCGCCGGATTCAATGGCCAGACGGCCCAGCCGCACGACCTGTGCTTCCACGCTGCCCTCAACCCCGGTTTCATGCAGGGCACCGGCATCCATACTGGTCAGGACGGTGACGGCCAGCAGCAGGGGACGTGCATTTTCGGGAAAGGTCTCGTTCACCGCAACGCGAGCCGCCGCGATCATGGCCCGGCCACCTGACGCATGGATGGTCAGCATGGCGGGACGCAGTGCGGCAAGGCTGCCAATGGCGGATGCGACGGTGTTGGGGATATCGTGCAGTTTCAGGTCAAGGAACAGCGGACTGTCCCCCGCCGCCTCACGCACGGCGTCCAGCCCGCAGGCATAGGTAAACTCAAGCCCCAGCTTGACCGCCCCGGCATGTCCGGCGGTTTCGTGCCGCCAGCGCACGGCCTGCGCCGTGTCCTTGGTATCGAGGGCAACAATCAGGCGGGTGGACCGTCCACGCATTGGCGGTAACTCCGGTGCAGGCTATGGGGCGTAAGGAAAAGGTTCAGGAACCAGGACGTTCCGTGCCGCCGGGGGCATCCGGCACGGGGGCCGGGGGCGTTTCCGTTACGGCGGGCGGCGTGACGGGGGCCGCAGGCTGCGCCGCATAGGCCCGCAGCATGGGCGAGTCGGCAGGCGCCGACGTCAGGCCGGGAGCACGCGGAGCGGTTTCATCCGTGCTGTCCAGACGGGCGCGCAGGGTGCGCACTTCCTGTTCGGCGCGGCGGGCGCGCCGCATCTGGCGCAGCACCACGATCCATACGCTGGCCGATCCCGTGGCATAGAGCAGGGCCGCGACCAGCAGCGCCAGCACGCCGGGCGATGACGTCCATTTCCACTGCAGCCATGACAGTTCCACCGGCGCCTGATTACAGGCGGCGAAAATGATCAGCGCCACGATCACGGGCAGGGTGATGAAAAGACGTATCATGATCCTGTTTCCCTACCGCCAACCACGGGGACCTGCAAGAAAATCAATTCATCCGGCGCACTGCTTGATCGCGCGCGGCAGCCGTGGTTGCCTGTAGGTACAGGCCGCGACAGCGCCGTTGCGACCGGCACGGGGGCGAAACAATGGGCAAGGTCGTCATTTTTCGTACTACGGCGCGGCGTGATGAATCCTGGGCCGTGATCGCACGCACCGGGCGCGACACGCGCGTCGCCAGCATCTATCCCACGCGGAATGCGGCCGAAGCCGACTGCGAATGGCGCAGCAGGCAGGTTGCGGCCTATCGTGGCTTTCTGGAACGCAACAACGTGGCCGTGCCCCATTACAGCATCCGGCCCTACCGCAGGGCAGACCTGCCGCGCGCATGGCGGCCCCTGCCCGCGCTGGGGTTCCTGCACGGGCAATGCTGAGGCATGGATTAAGTTGCTTTTGATCCGCTGGCGGGCAAAATCACGATCCGGCCCGCGCGGCTGCCGACTGCAAACGGAGACCCCATGACCGATACCCCTTCCGCTCTTTCTCCCGTTCTGGAGCAGGCGGACCGCACGCTTGATGCCGCTGTCGATCGGCTGTTCGCCTTCCTGCGCATACCCAGCATTTCCACCCAGCCCGAACACGCGGCGGACTGCGCGCGCGCGGCGAAGTGGCTGCATGACGAACTCGACAGTCTCGGCTTTGACGCGCGGATATGCGAAACCGCTGGCCATCCCATCCTGATCGCCCATGACCGCACCCCGCCAGAAGGGCCGCATGTGCTGTTCTATGGCCATTACGACGTACAGCCGGTCGATCCGCTGGAACTGTGGAACAGTGGCCCGTTCGAGCCGGTCATGGACACGGCGGAAGACGGCACGCAGCGTATCGTCGCCCGTGGCGCATCGGATGATAAGGGGCAGGTCATGACCTTTATCGAGGCCATACGCGCCATCCGCGCGACACAGGGCACGATGCCGGTGCGCATCTCCCTGCTGATCGAAGGGGAGGAAGAATGCGGCGGCCCCAACCTCGTTCCCTTCATGGAAGCCCATCGTGAGGAACTGCGCGCCGATGTGGGGCTGATCTGCGATACCGCCATGCTGCCCGGCGTGCCCGCCATCACCACCGCCCTGCGCGGCATGGTGGGCGAGGAAGTCCACCTGCGCTGCGCCCGGCGCGACCTGCATTCCGGTGTTTATGGCAATGCCGCGCGCAACCCGGCGGAACTGCTGTGCCAGATCCTGTCCTCCATCCGCGATCCCGAAACGGGGCGCGTGACGCTGCCGGGATTCTACGCGGGCGTGCAGGCCCCGCCGCAGGCGCTGCGTGAGCGGTGGCGTGAAATCGCGCCGGATGACGCCACATTCCTTGGCGAGGTCGGGCTTTCGGTTCCCGCGGGGGAGAAGGGCTATACCGCCATCGAACAGACATGGTGCCGCCCCAGCTTCGAGATCAACGGCATTTCCAGCGGTTACACCGGTGAAGGGTTCAAGACCGTGCTGCCCGGTGAGGCGGTGGCCAAGGTTTCGTTCCGGCTAGTGGCCGGGCAGGACCCTGTCCGCATCCGTCAGGCTTTCTGCAGCCATGTCCGCAGCATGCTGCCCGAAGACTGCACCGTTACCTTTGCCCAGGCCGGCGGCTCGCCTGCCTGCACCGTGCCGGAGCAGGCGTTCGGCCTGCAGCCAGCCCTTGCCGCGCTGGGGGATGAATGGGGCACGCCTGCGGTGACCATCGGCTGTGGTGGCTCGATTCCCGTGGCGGGGGACATGCAGCGCATACTGGGCATGTCGGCGCTGCTGGTGGGTTTCGCACTGGATGACGACCGCGCCCATTCCCCCAACGAAAAGTATGAACTGACATCTTTCCACAAGGGCATCCGGTCGTGGGTCCGTATCCTGCACGCCATGGCCACCCCCGATGCATGAAGGTGAACTGCCGCTGGCCCTGACCATGGGCGATCCGGCGGGTATCGGGCCGGAGATCACGGCAGGTGCGTGGCGGGCCATGCGCCACGGGGCGGGGCATTTCGCCGTTATCGGGGATGCGCAGGCGATCGGGCAGTACGACGTGCCGGTGCGTGAGATCGACACCATCGCACAGGCCGCCGGTGTGTTTGCCAACGCCGTGCCGGTGCTGCCGGTCAGCCTGCCTGTGCCCCCCACGCCCGGTCAGCCGGACAGTCGCAATGCCGGGGCGATCACCGCCAGCATCGCGCGGGCGGTGGAACTGGCCCGCACGGGACAGGCGGCGGCTGTCGTCACCTGCCCCATCAGCAAGATCGTGCTGAAAAACGCAGGCTTCCCCTATCCGGGCCATACGGAATACCTCGCAGCCCTGTGCGACGTCTCCGGCGCGGAGGTCATGATGCTGGCCTGCCCCGAACTGCGTGTGGTGCCGGTGACCATCCATGTCAGCCTGCGCCGCGCGCTGGATGAACTGGATACGGCAGGCATCATCGCCGCGACACGCACCACCCATGCGGCGCTGCGCCGGGATTTTGGCATTGCTTCCCCGCGCATCGCCATCGCCGGGCTGAACCCCCACGCGGGCGAAAGCGGCAGCATGGGCACGGAGGAGCAGACGATCATCGCCCCCGCGCTGGAGGCCCTGCGTGCCGATGGCATGGATATAAGCGGCCCGTGGCCCCCCGATACCATGTTCACCCCCGCGGCACGGGCGCGATACGATGTAGCGATGTGCATGTATCACGATCAGGCGCTGATCCCGCTCAAGACCATCGACATGACGCAGGGGGTCAATATCACGCTGGGCCTGCCCATCATCCGCACATCGCCCGATCACGGCACCGCCTTCGACATTGCGGGGCGCGGCGTGGCCGATCCGTCCAGCCTTGTCGCCGCCTTGCGCATGGCCATGCAGATGGCCGAACACAGGAACAGGTCATGAATACATCCCGTCCCGCCACGATCCGGCTGGGGGTCAACATCGATCACGTCGCAACCGTGCGCAACGCGCGCGGCGGCCACCACCCCGACCCGGTCCGCGCTGCCCTGCTGGCGCAGGACACGGGCGCGGACGGCATCACCGCCCATCTGCGTGAAGACCGCCGCCATATCCGCGATGCCGACCTTGAGCGCCTGCGCGGTGAACTGCGCATTCCGCTGAACATGGAAATGGCCGCGACGGAGGAAATGACCGCTATCGCCACCCGCCTGCGCCCCCATGCGTGCTGCCTCGTGCCCGAGCGCAGGCAGGAGGTCACGACCGAAGGCGGGCTGGATGTACGCGGGCAGGCCACCATGCTTGCCCCGCGCATTGCGCGCATGCGGGACGCGGGCATCCGGGTCTCGCTGTTCATCGACCCGGACGCAGCCCAGATCGAAACGGCGGCGAAACTGGGCGCGGCGGTCGTGGAACTGCATACCGGCGCCTATGCCGACGCCACGGATGAAGCGGCGAGGGCCGTGGAACTGGGCCGCCTGACCACGGGCGCCGCCCATGCCGCGCGATGCGGGCTGGAAGTCCATGCGGGCCACGGACTGACCTATGACAACGTAACGCCCGTTGCAGCACTGCCGCAGGTGACTGAACTCAATATCGGTCACTTCCTGATCGGTCAGGCCATTTTTGACGGCCTGCCCGCCGTCATCCGCCACATGAAGGAGCTGATGGCGGCGGCGCGTAGCTGAACACCGTCCTCCGCCCCCACCGGTTACGGCGGGGCGGAAGGGTAAGGCATTACACGACGCCGATCACCACGACGCGGCCTGTTCCATGGTTTTGACGGGGGCCTCAGCCCCCCGTGCCACCTACCGTCAGGCCGGTCATTTTAAGGGTCGGCTGGCCCACGCCCACCGGCACGCCCTGACCGGCCTTGCCGCAGGTGCCGATGCCGGGGTCCAGCGCGGGTTCGCCACCGATCATGGTCACCTTGGTCATGGCGTCCGCACCGTTACCGATCAGGGTTGCCCCCCGCACGGGGGCGGTGATGCGGCCGTCTTCGATCAGATAGGCTTCGGATGCGGCGAACACGAATTTTCCCGAAGTGATGTCCACCTGTCCCCCACCGAAATTGACGGCGTAGAGGCCGCGCTTCGTGGTGCGGATCATGTCTTCCGTCGTGGCGTCACCGCCAAGCATGATGGTGTTGGTCATCCGCGGCATGGGCGCATGGGCGTAGGACTGCCGCCGCCCGTTACCCGTGGGGGCCACGCCCATGAGGCGGGCATTGAGACGGTCCTGCAGGTAGCCGGTCAGGATTCCGTCCTCGATCATTACGGTGCGACCCGTGGGGGTGCCTTCATCGTCAATGGTCAGGCTGCCGCGCCGTTCGGGCAGGGTGCCGTCATCCACCACCGTCACACCGGGGGCCGCGACACGCTTGCCCATAAGCCCCGCGAAGGCGGAGGTACCCTTGCGGTTGAAATCGCCTTCCAGCCCGTGGCCCACGGCTTCATGCAGCAGGATGCCGGGCCACCCGGCCCCCAGCACCACTTCCATCTCCCCCGCCGGGGCGGGGCGGGCATCGAGATTGACCAGCGCCATGCGCAGCGCCTCATCCACCGCGTTCTTCCACACCTGCGGCGCGAGAAGCCGGGAATAGGAGTAGCGGCCACCCAGTCCGTGGCCGCCGCTCTCACGCCGTCCGTCCTGTTCCACCACGACCGATACATTCATGCGGACCAGCGGGCGGATGTCAGCCATGCGCTGCCCGTCGGGGCGCAGGATCTGGATTGCCTGCCATTCCGCCGAAATGGACGCCATCACCTGCACCACGCGCGCATCCCGCCCCCGGGCATAGGTATCAAGTTCCGACAGCATGGCCGCACGGGTGGCGAACGCACCTTCCCCCAGCGGGTTGATGTCCGGATACAGGCGGTGATTGGTCGAACGCGGCCCCGTCGCCAGCGTGCCCGTGCGGCCAGCGCGTATCTGGGTTACGGTTTCAGCCGCGCGCCGGATGGCGCTTTCGCTTATTTCATCGGAATGGGCAAAACCGGTTTCCTCCTCCAGCACGGCACGCAGGCCAAAGCCGGAAGATGTGTCGAAGGTGGCGGAACGGATCACGCCCTCATCAAGGGAGATGGCCTCACTTTCACGATATTCCAGAAAGAGTTCCCCATCGTCCATGCCCTCCAGCGCCTGCTGGACAAGGCGTTCGGCATCGGGGCGGCCCAGGCGGGCGCCCGCGCGCTCGAAAAACAGGGCATCGGTTGCAGCCAGCGGGGAAAGACCCTGAAGGGATGCGGGCATGAATGGCAACTCCGGTTGGCGGAACAGGTAAGGGACACGAAACGCTCAGGCCGCTCAGCCCGGCAGGGGGCGGGCAGCATAGCCCGCTTTGCCCCCATGGGAAAGTTGGGGAGCCTTCGTGACCGGTGCCATACGTGAAAATGAACTTCCCTCCATCTGGAAGGTTTCCCTTTGTGATAGGCAGGAAAGGCAGGGCATTGTGCAAGAATTGGGTATCCATTGTTCGAAGAAACGGCGTCTCGTGAAAATTTCCCTTCTGTGTGGTTCAAGTCTCTCCCGGTCCCTTCCCCGTCATGCCGGGCTTCTTCTGGCCGGTCTGCTTTACGCAGGGACCCCGGCCCTGGCCCAGACAGAACCTGCCGCCCAACAGGCCACGTCCCCCGCGCAGCCCTCCGCTGCCGTCCCGTCCGCGCCCCCCGCCGGTGCGGAACGGACAGCAGCGGCACCTTCCGCCACCGTTCCCGCCCCGACTGACAGTACAGCGGCCACACCCGCGAAACAGGGGGAACAGACGCCTTCGGTGCCAACGCCTGAACCGCTGTCTGGGAGCGGAACCATGCCGTCTGCATCACCCGTCACGACTCCGGCGGCTGGCCCCGCCAGCACCGATACGCCGCCCGTTGCCCCGTCACCCGCCACAGCGGACGGGTCCGGTACGGGCAACACCACGACAACAGCCACACCCCCCGCTGCCGCGCCCACACCAGCCCCGACGGCGGTGGAGCCACCCGCGCGCCCTGATGCGTCCGCAACCACTCCCCCCACGGCGGCAGGCGGCCCTACGGCCAACAGCGATACGAATGTAACGGCTACTCCGGCTGCCCCCACAGCAGCGGCCCGGCCTGCCGCCCCTGCTCCCGCCACGCCCATGCCGGCAAGCGGCCCCACGGCCAATAGCGTTCCGGCGGCCCCGGGCAATGCGTCCGCCCCTGCCGCCGCGCAACCGGCTGCCGCACCGCCAGCAGGCCAGGCGCAGGCAGGCAGCACCAGCCCTGCGCCGAAGGATGCAGCACAGGCCGCAACCACGCAGCCCCACGCGGCAGGCGTGCCACTGGCACCCGTCGAGGACCTGCGCCCACCGTCCATTGCACTGGACGGCCTGTTCCAGGCCATTGGTGAGGCCCATATCTACACCGACGCCAAGACCGCCGCCGACGCCATACCCGATGAAGCACCGGCGGACCTGCTGGCTGAGTACAAGATCGCCCGGCTGCGTCCTGATTTCTCGCTCACGGATTTCGTGGCGCAGCACTTCACCCTGCCCGAACGCAAGACCGTGTCGTACCAGCGCAGCCCGGATGAAAACGTGCGCGACTACATCAACGGCATGTGGGAAGTGCTGAGCCGCCCGCCGGACATGGCGGTTGCCTATTCATCCCAGCTCCCGCTGCCCTACACCTATGTCGTGCCCGGTGGCCGTTTCAGTGAACTTTATTACTGGGACAGCTACTTCACGATGATCGGGCTGTATGAAAACCAGAAAATCGATCTCATGCGCGACATGGTGCGCGACATGGCGGCGATGATCGACCGGTATGGCCATATTCCCAACGGTAGCCGAACCTATTACCTCAGCCGGTCGGAACCGCCGTTCTTCTCGCTCATGGTCGATCTTCTGGCCATGCATGACGGGCAACTGGCCTACACCACCTTCCTGCCCGAACTGCAGGCTGAATACGATTACTGGATGGACGGGCAGGATTCCGTGCCCCCCGGCGGAGCCTACCGCCGCGTGGTGCGCCTGCCGGACGGGACGGTCATGAACCGCCACTGGGATGACCGCGACACCCCGCGCGACGAAAGCTATCCGCAGGACGTGGCCACCGCCGCCCATTCCGACCGACCGAAGGAAGAGGTCTACCGTGACCTGCGGGCGGGATCGGAAACGGGGTGGGATTTCTCCTCCCGCTGGCTGGCGGACGGACATACCCTGTCCACCATCCACACGACGGACCTGCTTACGGTCGAACTGAACTGCCTGATCCCGCACCTGCAGCAGACACTGGCCCATGCCTATGAGCTGAAAGGCGACAAGGAAGCGGCAGCGCGCTATGCGCGTCTGGCGGAAGAACGCATTGAAGCGGTCCGCCGCGTCCTGTGGGACGAGCGCAGGGCCGCCTATATTGATTATGACTGGAAGAAGGGCGAATCGACCTCCATCCTGTCCGGGGCGACCGTCATGCCGCTGTTCCTGCAGATGGCGACACCGGAACAGGCGAAGGCGGTATCGGAAACCGTAAGAAAGAACCTGCTTCAGGTCGGCGGCCTGATCGCCACCGAACGCACCAGCGGACAGCAGTGGGATGCCCCCAATGGCTGGGCCCCGCTACAGTGGATGGCGGTAAAGGGCTTCAACGAATACGGTTATGATACGCTCGCCAGCGATATTGCAGCGCGCTGGATGGGGCGCGTGATCGGCACCTACGAAAAATCCGGCGTGCTTCTGGAAAAATATGATGTGGTCAATCCCTACATCAATCCCAAAGGCGGCAAGGGCGGCGGCGAATACCCGATGCAGATCGGCTTTGGCTGGACCAACGGCACGCTGCTGGGCTTCATGAACCGTTACCCGCAGAACACCCGCGTAGTGCTTGACCGCAACCCGGCGGCTGACCAGCCTTCACCCCAGCCGCTTCCGCCCATGAACGCCTATGGCGTCCAGACCGATGCGGATACGCTGAGCCGCTACAGCCTGCCCACACTGGACCTGACGCCACGTCCGGTGGCACCGACCCCGGCGCTGCCGCAGATGTCCACCGTGGGGGCCAGCGCCCCGACATCGGCAACGCAGATCCCTGCCCCCGCCCCTGTATCGCCACCTGCCCAGTCCGAAGCGGCACCGGCAGCCACATCGACCACGCCAGCACAACAGCAGCAGGACGCAGGCAGCACTGCCGCACAGGCCACCCCGGCAACTCCGCAACAGGCACCTGCATCTGCATCCACGCCGACGACGGATACCGCCGCAACAGCGCCTGCGGCGACCCAGAACACGGCGGCCACACCGCAAGCCGCGCCACCGAAGGTGGAAACACCAGCGCAGCCTGCCGACAACGCATCGGGCACCACCACGCCATCTACACCGTCCACACCTGCGCCCGCGCAGGTAGAGCAGCCCGCAGCCCGGCCGGTCCCGCCTGATGCCGGTTCAGACCCGGCGGAACAGAAGGCCGCCCCCGCCACAGGCGAAAGCGGATCCCAGCCCAAATAAGAAAAGGGGGAGACCATGGTCTCCCCCTTTTTTCAATCCGGCATGGACAGGCACCAGCATACGCTCAGCTACCGGCTCCAGCGATCCTCATGGCTGGTGTAGACGCCACGGATCTCATTGGCCTCATACTCCCCCAGGTCGATCGAATGCCGGATATAGAAATTGCGATAATTCTCGCTGACATGCGGGTGCCAGCGCAGACTGAAGGCAAAGAGGTTGATCCCGCCCAGCAGGATGATTGGCACGATACGCAGCAGGTACCACCGGGCTGACTGTGAAGAAGGGCGCATCTTGTCCTAGTAAAGCAGATGGGTGTGATGAAACCAGATGACCGTAAACACCAGCAGCGTAACACAGAAAAACGCTACTACCGCCCTGCGGGTCGCAGGACGCCTGTCCATCAGCCACGCATATACGATCATGAAAAAGAAGGGGTTCGCCATAACGATGCGATGGATGGACACGAGGCCGGATGAAGAGGCCACCAGAAACGTGACCAGCAGCACCGTTGCCTCCAGATAGAGTTTCTTCCGGAACCCTTCGTAAATCACCAGCACGTCCACCAGCGCCGCAATCACCAGATTGAGGTGGGTTTTATGGGTAATATTGTACCATGCCCAGTAGCCGGGAAAATGAAAGACCCGGTGCCACGCAATCTGCACATGCGAAAACGCCAGGCTGTCACCCATAAAATAATAGAGGTAGATCATGAACAGTGAGATGCCGGTCCCACCAGCCGTGACCAGCAGGGCCGCATTCGTGACAGGCGCTGCAAGTAAGGCCAGACGCTGCCCGCCCCTGTTTCCCGATGTCTGCCGCCATGTGTTGAACAGGTAGAATACGGCAAACGTCAGCACACATAATATGCCAGTTGGCCGGGTCAGGCACAGAAGCAGGGCACAGAGCGACGCCACGAAAAAGCGGTTATTCAGGACCGACCATGCCATTCCCATAAGGAACAGCCCGAACATGCATTCGCTATACTGTATCCTGAACCATAGTGTGGCCGGGAAGGTAAAGAAGAACAGGAAGTAGAAGCGGTAATCAACCGGCCCCCATTTCCTGTTCTGGTACAGGTAGCACAGGCAGGCCACAACAGGCAGCAGCATGGCGTTCAGGATCATGCCCGCAGCTTCCACCGACACGCCAGTCAGATGGGCCATCCCCCGGATGGAAAGGGGAAAAGCAGGAAAGAACGCCCAGTTCGCCTCCCCCAGCCAACGCGCAGCGAGGGAGGGAGCATGTTCGTATCCCTGCCGGGCAATACGCATGTAGGCGTCGAAACAGTCCCACTGGCACGATGCCGCGACAACCCCGCCAGAAGGCAGGGCCAATACCGCAACGCAGGCAAGCACCACAACATGCACAAGAAGAAGGTAAGCCCAGATTCTGGTTTTCATATAGGTTCCGATTACTGCCCTGCAGACCCGCTTCAGATAACTGACACCTGATGAAAGGCACAGAGATTGCCTACGCCGCCCGTGAAGGGAGCACGGAAGAATCCGGTTTTATGCCCGGCCTGAAATGCACCGACGGTCATGCGCCTCCCGATTGGCGGAACCCAGCCACCGGAACGCAAAGGAAAAACAGCTTTACCGCCATAATAAACACACAGGCCCATAAGGCGCTTTGCATCCCCGATACCCACAACAATACCGCGGCGCACCCGGTTCCTGATCCCCGCAGCAGCTACGTATCTCACAGCTTCCCGATCCCCTGATGTATCCTGCTTTCATAAATGGTCATGCCCTGACTGAACTGGTCATAATCAGGCGGCGCAGTACAGGCAGGCGCGACGCGGAAAAGGCAGAATTCCCGTCGACAGGCAATGGCGGAATCCTCGGGTGGGGATGACCAGGCCCGGCCATAAGTTATGATGTAGTTATAACTGCCCGACAGGGCGGCAAGGGATGGCCCGTCACCGGCGAAGTAGATCGGGACATCCCGGCGGCTGAAATAGGAATACCCCCCCGTATGGGCCCATTCGCCCCGCACGGGAAACGCCAGTCCACAGAGGTCCTTCTGCCGTGCCGCCACCTGCTGCAAATGGATCAGGGCATTACTGTTGCGGATACGGGCAAGGTAATTTTGCTGAACAAAGCCGGACAGGGACACGATGGCCAGCCCCATCATGGCCCAATGCCCCGGACGCAGGACGGGAACATGGTCCATCCACTCACCAAACCGCATGGCCGCCACCGCAAGCAGAAGCGGAATGGCGCCATAAATGAACGAGGGTTCCTTATGCCCGATCACTGAATGGGAAAGGATGATTATCCCCGCCACTGCGGAAGGCATGGGGAACTGACGGCATCCGCGCAGGAAAAAGAACGCGACAATGGCAAAACCGACCTGCCATCGGCCCAACAGATCGACAATATAGAAATAGAATGGGGCCGTTCCATAAGTGGCAGCGATGTTCTGCCCGATATTGGCATGTACATTACGGAAAATAGACCCAAAGAACGTACCGGACGTATGCAGGTCCACCAGACCGTAACCGGCTACAGGCAAGGCAGAAGCGACAGCCATAAGCGCCACGACAGCGGGGCGACGCCGGAGCCACCAGGCCATCCACGCCAGCGCGAGAAGGCCAGCGGGCATAAGCTGGAACCGCAGTCCCGCGCCACAGCCGATAAAGAACGCAGCCGCCCCATACAGGGCGACATCATAGGATCGACGCCATGAACCCGTAAACGCACCGGCGGACGGCAATGCGTGGGCCACCACCCCCAGAAGCGTGCCCAGCGCCAGCAGATTTCCGCCCAGCACCTCCGTCGTCGTACGCGAAGCACCCAGCACAAGATCCGGCCACAGGGCACCGACAAGGCCGCAGGCCACCAGCCCTGTCCGCCCCGCCACAATTGCCCCCAGCGCCATGAAGACCGCAACAAGCCCCAGCGACAGGACACACAGGATACCCTGTATCCACAAAGGGGAATGACCGAGCCCGAGCGCGTCGGTTACACGCCACACCCCGGCGATCATATCCGGAAAGAGCCAGTTCCGGATACCGGCCTGCCATTCCCATGTCGTCACGCCATGACCGGTCAGCAAACGATGGGCAGGTTCAAGGGTCTGGAAGACTTCATCAGCTCGCAGTGCGGCAGGATAGAAATACGGTATCGAAAACCGATACAAAAAAGAAATAACAAATATGAATATTATGAAGGATACATTTATCCCGTTATTCTTTTTCATATCCCACATTCATTTTTCATTATGAATTGAGCCGGTCCGTAGAAAAAATATGGTCCCTTCTCATCGGGTCCGGGAACGTTCCTGAACTGACGGATTGCTCTGTCCCGGTTCTTCTGGGTCGCCTATAGGCTGGCGGTCCGTAAAACACCCCCTTCCGGTCACTACTCTGTTGCATACGGAAGGAGGCCAGTTCCCAGGTGGAACAGGAAATCTTATGCGGTATATGAAGAAAGACCCCTGCCGGGTCTTATCGTCACGATGATGGCTGACGTGAGACGCGGCTGTTTTTCCTGAGCATGTGGTGCACAATCATATGCGCGAACTGGAACAGGACTTTCCGGTCCATCTTGCTTTCCCCCACGTTACGGGTACGGAAGACAAATGGCAGTTCGATGACCTTGGGGGAGGTTTTCTGGACCATCAGCATATCCAGCAGGATCTTGAACCCGGTGCCCGACAGGTCGCTGACGGACTGGACAAACAGATCGCGGCGGGCTGCGAAAAAGCCGCTCATCGGGTCCTTGACGCGCACCGGCAGGCAGAACTGCGCAAGCCGGATTCCGGCATTGGACAGGAACAGCCGCCAGCTATTGGCAAGGCCGCTGTTATCACCACCTTCGACATGACGGCTGCCGATGGCCACGTCATATCCATTGCGGGTTATGGCATCAGCCATCTGTTCCAGCAGGGTTTCGTCATGCTGCAGGTCCCCGTCCATCACCGCCACCACGGGGGCGGAGGATGACAGTATCCCTTCAATCACGGCTGATGAAAGCCCGCGCCGCCCAACCCGCAGGATGCCGCGTACCCGGCTGTCCATCTGCGCCAGACGCCACACCTCGTCTATGGTGCCATCAGGGGAACTGTCATCGACAAAGATCAGTTCCCAGTCATAACGGGTCACCGCACGCGCAACGCCATTGAACAGGGGTTCTATATTGCCCCGTTCATTATAGCAGGGAATGATGATGCTGAGGGCTGGCCCCGGGCGGGCTGTTTTCACTTCATGCGCTGACTGCGGCACGGGTTCAGGAGAAACTTGCATAATTCAGCGATGTCCCGGGGATTAACATACGGATACAGGCACGCTGCAATGGCAACGCGCCCCCTTATCACTCGGCGTGGGAAGGTAAAACATTTCCCCCCTTGCCGCAACATGAGCAGGGCCACCGGTACAAACAGAAACAGGCCGGTTACCTTACGGTAACCGGCCTGCAAAACTGGTCGGAGTGAGAGGATTCGAACCTCCGGCCCCTGCGTCCCGAACACAGTGCTCTACCAGGCTGAGCTACACTCCGTTGCAGGCGGCTATACAAGCCCATGCCCCTTTACGCAAGGGGAAGATGAAAAGATTTACAATGTCGTGACCCTGTCACGCGCGTCACTACGGGCCGGCAGTTCGGCCAGCGTCGCCATAAGTGCCGCCACATCGGGCACCACTTCGAACAACGCGCGGGCCGTAGGGGCTGCGAAACCATCAGCGATGCTGGCATCGACCAGCGCCAGCAGCGGGTCCGCCCAGCCGGAGATATTGACGATGTAGATGGGCTTGTCATGCTGGCGAAGCTGCCGCCAGGTCATGATCTCGATCGTCTCGTCAAACGTGCCAAGGCCACCGGGCATCACCACAAAGGCATCGGATGCCTCGAACATCAGCGCCTTGCGCTCATGCATGCTTTCCGTCACGGTCAGATCCGTCACCCCTTCATGCATGATCTCGCGCGTGTGCAGGAAGGAAGGGATAACCCCGGTAACGGCCCCGCCAGCCGCCAGCGTTGCATCCGCCACGGTGCCCATAAGCCCGACATGGCCCCCACCATAAACCAGCCGCAAACCGGCCTGCCCCAGTGCCGTGCCCAGTTCGCGGGCTTGCGCCGCGTATTCCGCCCGCGCCCCGAAACGCGATCCACAAAAAACGGCAACAGATGAAATCTGCATTTATCCAGCTCAGCTCCCGCAGCTATGTCACTTTGGCCCGCACCACCCTTCAGCGGGGCAGGAATTTCAGCGCAATGGTCGCACCCACACCGGCGAACGTAAACAGGGCGGAGACAAGAAACAGCGCGCCATATCCCATTGTCTGGATCACCAGGCCCAGCAGCGGCCCCGACAGGCCCACGGCGATATCAAGGAAAACGGAAAACGCACCCAGCGCCGAACCCCTGTTTTCCGGTCCGACCCGAGCCACCGCCAGCACCCCCATGGCGGGAAAGACCAGTGAGAAACCGGCCCCCGTCAGCGCGGCCCCCAGTGCTGCCCCCGGCACGCTGTCACACTGCCACAGAACGACCAGTCCCAGCGTTTCCACCACAAGCGATACAAGGGCGACTACCAGCCCGCCGCGCCGGTCGATCTGGCGGGCGAACAGGAAGCGCATAAGGCTGAACATGACCCCGAACCCGGTCAGCGCCACGGCAGCCCCCTGCCAGTGATTATGGGCATAGAACAGGGCCAGACAGGCGGAAATCGTGCCAAACCCCACCGAACCGCAGGCCAGCACGATTCCATGCGGCAGGACGCGCATGAACACGGCCTTGAATGGCATGGGCGGCCCCTTGCCAGTTACCGGGGGCACCGGTTCATACCGGCGGGCCAGCACGAACCCGAACAGGGTAAGGGCGGCGGATAACAGCCCCACCATGGTCAGGCCGCCAAATGGCAGGGGCAGGCCGGACAGGACCTGACCAATGGGCGCGCCCAGCGCGATCCCGCCATAGGATGTAACCCCGTTCCAGGAGATGACCTGCGCGGTCCGCGCCGCCCCTACGCGGCCGATATTCCACATGATGGCGCCCGTGGCGGTCCAGCTTTCCCCGATTCCGAGCAGGATGCGGCTCAGGATCAGCAATCCCATGGACAGCGCGGCAAAATGCATGAGGGCGCCGGACAGAAGCAGCATGACCCCCGACAGCGTGCAGATGGCCAGCCCCCGGACAACGGTGGGCTTGGCCCCCAGCCGGTCCGTCTGCCGCCCCGCACTAGCGCGCGAGGCGAATGTCGCCAGATACTGCACGGATACGGCCAGCCCCGCCAGAACGGTATTGTAGCCCAGCACCTGATTTACAAAAACCGGAATGACCGCCATTGGCAGGCCGATATCGATATAGCACAGGAGGTTGAACAGCACGACGGCCAGTATCCGCCGTGTATGGGACACCGATGATGCCTGCGAGCCGGACATGATACGCATACACTCCACGAACTGAGAAACAGGCGCCCCGGCCGGCGCGCGCGTGACGGCAATCCTGACCTGCCTGAGAAAATGGCTTTGTAACGAAAGCACAATACGGATTAAGGAAAAATCTTAAAAACCCGGGCGATCACCTTTAGCCCTACACAATCTCCTGTGCGGGACGCAAACGGGCGGCACGGGGCATGATGACACAGGATGCACGCCACATGACGCAATCCCCAACACCCGATGCGGGTGGATACATCACCGTCTCCAGCCGCGTGGCCTATGAAAACCCATGGACGCGCGTGAGGGAGGACATCATCATCCGTCCCGATGGCAGGCAGGGCCTGTACGGCGTGGTGGAACGGGGCGATTTTGTCGTGATCCTGCCGTTATGGAACGATGCCGACGGCCCGCGCGTGACCCTTATCCGCCAGTACCGCTATCCTGTGCAGAAACGGATGTGGGAACTGCCCATGGGCATGTGGGAACACCGCCCCGATGCCGCCCCCGATGAGGTCGCACGCGGCGAACTGCGCGAGGAAACCGGCCTTGTCGCTGATACGATGCGCGATGCCGGCCTGCTGTACCAGGGTGCGGGCATCACCACCCAGAAGGGCCGTGTCTACCTTGCCACCGGCCTGCGGCAGGGTCCGCACCAGCGCGAGGAAACGGAAGCCGACATTACCTGCCATACCGTAACCCTGCCGGAAATGGAGGCGATGATTACGGATGGACGCATTACCTGCATGGTCACAATCGCCGCATTCGGGCTGATCCGGGCGCGCGGCTGGATCTAGCCGCGCGACGGGATGCTCTACCTGCACAAGGGCGCGAGGTAGCGCTCCAGATTGACGCGCAGCGGCATAAGATAGGTGTTGCCGCCCGCCTGCGCGACTGCCGCCATCATCTGGCGGGCGAAAGCAATGTTCGCCTCCAGCGTCGGCTCAAAGTCCGGGGGGAAAATGACGTGGTTCGTCGTTTCCCAGTACGAACGCGATTTTGGGCCGACTACCGGGGAAATGCCCCAGAACACGTTTTCCCCATGCAGCCAGTTCATACACAGATCCAGCATGCGCATGTCGAATACGGGCTGGGTAAATAATCCCGCCGCCCCGGCATCCTTCTTGCGCGCAACGGCTTCCATTTCCTGATACGGCGCACGGCGGTAAGGATCGAAGGCGGCATAGACCGTCAGGTGCGGTGCCTCACGGCGATAACGGGTGATCACGCTTTCGCTGGTATTGGGATAGGTGCGGTGCTTCAGGTCCGATGGCGGATCGCCCTGCACCACCAGCACTTCGGTCAGGCCCTCATCATCCGCGCCGGGCAGCGGCGCATTGGGGGCAATGTCGATTGCGCGTATATGCGGGATCACTCGGGGAAAGACCGGCCGGATCAGGGTCGCGGCTTCCCAGCTTCGCAGCGGAAAGCGCAGCAGATCGGGGATATTGATCATCTGCGCATCGGGAAAACACTGACGGACCTCATGGGCGTCACGCAGCAGCGTTTCGGAATCGCGCGGGATCAGTTCAACAGACGTCAGGGTCATTTTACGCCGTCCGCTTTTCAACAATCACCCGTGCCGCATCAAGCGTGTTGCGCAGCAGGCAGGCAATCGTCATGGGGCCGACCCCACCGGGCACAGGCGTAATGAGGCCCGCATGCTGCACAGCTTCGTCAAATTTCACGTCGCCCACCAGCCGTGTCTTGCCTGACGGCAGGGTGACACGCGATATGCCCACGTCAATCACGGTGGCACCGGGCTTGATCCAGTCACCGCGCACCAGTTCACGCACCCCCGTCGCCACGACAAGGATGTCCGCCTGCCGTGCAAGGGCCGCCGTATCGCGGGTATCGATATGGGCAACGGTTACGGTGCAGCCTTCATGCAGCAGCAGTTCCGCCATGGGACGGCCCACAAGATTGGACGCACCGATCACCAGCGCGTCCTTGCCACGCATGTCCCCCACGTAATGACGCAGCAGCAGCAGGCAGCCCAGCGGCGTGCAGGGCACGATACCGGGCAGGCCCAGCGCAAGCCGTCCCGCATTGACCACACCCAGCCCGTCCACATCCTTTTCAGGCAGGATGGCGTTGGTCACCGCAACCGGGTCCAGCCCGGCTGGCAGCGGCAACTGCACCAGAATACCATGGATTTCCGGATCGGCATTCAGTCGGGCAATCAGGCCCAGCAGTTCTTCCTGTGATGTGGTCGCGGGCAGCATATGCATGAACGAACGCATGCCTGCCCGATGGGTCTGCAGCGCCTTGTTGCGCACATAGACCTCACTGGCCGGATCATTCCCCACCAGCACGACCGCAAGGCCGGGTGTGACATGGTGACGGTCATAGAAGGCGCGGACTTCGGTGGCGATATCCTGCGTCAGGCGGGCGGCAAATCCCTTTCCATCAATCAGGCGCGCGCCAGATGGTTCCTGCGCATCGGATACTGCTGGACCGGTCATCATCCCTCCGGAAAGAAACATGGCAATGCGAGCAGATAAGGCAAGAAGCTACCGGGCGACAATCATTGCCTGCGGGTTTTCTGGCGCAAACGTTAAAAAAAATTTCCCTGTACCGTCACCGCACATAAAAAATGGCCGGGACGTCGCCGCCCCGGCCACCACGCGAACCGACTGATCGGGGATGACTTACTGGTCGTCGTCCTCAGCCGTCGGGGCATCGTTGTCATCCGCATTGGGGCTGACCGCCACGAAAACGCTCTGCCCGTTACGCACCACCCGCAACAGCACGGAATGGTTGGCCTGCAGGGCCTGCCTTATGGCGGAAACCGTCGCGCGGGGGTTTTCAACCGGCACCTCGCCCACGGCCTGAATGACATCACCGGCATGGATACCGGCCTGTTCCGCAGGCGAACCGGGCTGCACGTCACTTACGACCACACCGCGCACCCCTTCTTCCAGCCCAAGCTGCTGGCGCATGTCAGGCGTAAGCGGGGCGAGGGTCACGCCAAGGCGGGGCCCCTTCTCCGCATCGTGCGAGGTATCACCCACCGTGCTGTCGGCTGTCCCACCCTTGCCAAGGCTGGCGATCGTAACGCTTGCCGTCTGCGGCCTGTTGTTACGCAGGTAGGAAATGGAAGCCTTCGTGCCGGGGGTGATGGATGCCACCTCCACCGCCAGGGTGTGCGGTGTATCGACGGCGCGGCCATTGAGTTCGGTTACGACATCACCTGCCTTCAGTCCGGCCTTTTCGGCGGGGCTGCCGGAGCTTACGCTGGCAACCAGCGCGCCGGTGGCGGGCGCACCGGATGCCGAAGGCTTCAGGCCAAGCGCGCTGGCCATGGATGGCGTGATGACCTGCGCTGTCACCCCAAGGTAACCGCGTGTGACGTGGCCGGTCTTTTCAAGCTGGTCGACAACATTCTTGACGGTATCGGAAGGAATGGCGAAACCGATCCCGATCGAACCACCCGATGGCGACAGGATGGCGGTATTCACGCCCACCACCTTGCCATCCTGCGTGAAAAGCGGACCGCCGGAATTGCCCCGGTTGATGGGGGCATCCACCTGAATGAAGGAATCATACGGGCCATCGCCAATGTCGCGGCCCCGGGCCGATACGATACCGGCCGTGACCGTCCCGCCCAGACCATAGGGATTGCCCACGGCAACCACCCATTCACCCGGTTCGACCCGATCGGAATCGCCCAGTTCGATAAAGCGCAGCTTGCTTGTGGGCGAGACCTTCAGCAGGGCGATATCGGTCTTGGAATCGCGTCCCACGATCTTGGCGGGCAGCGCCGTGCCATCATCCAGCGTGACCGTAACCTTGGTCGCACCCTTCACCACATGGTTGTTGGTCACCACATACCCGTCGGGCGAGATGATGAAGCCCGATCCGCGCGCCTCCACCGTCTGGTGAGACTGCTGCGGCATCATCTGGAACGGAAAGGGGAACGGGAAGCCGCCGCCGGGCATGCCGCCCGCGCCCTGCTCCTCGCTCATGTCCGGGTCCTTGATGCGCGCGGTGATGGATACGACCGCGGGTTTGACCTGTTTGACGAGATGGACGAAATTCGGCAGCTGCTGAATCTGCGTATCAGGGCGGATAACCCCGCTGTCATCGGCCCGGGCCGGAGGGGCGGCGAGCAGACCGCCCCCGACTACCGTGCTGGCCACCAGAGAAGCCAGCAGCGAGCCACGAAACCGGCGCAAGGAAATGGTGTTCGACCGTAATACGTCTGACATGATACCCCTGAACATGATGGTCCTGCTGCAAACTCGAAACAACGGACGGGACTGATCGCCGATGCCTACAATCCCATTCCCTGCACTGTGCCACAAGGGAGCCGACCCCTCCTATACCGTTGCATGACAAATAGGTTAGGCACGCAGGTGGCGGAAAAAATCCTGTAGCATCCGTCCCGTTTCGCGCTCACGCACGCCCCCCACGATTTCGGGGCGATGCAGGCAGCCGGGATGGGAAAACACGCGCGGACCATGCTCCACGCCCCCGCCCTTGGGGTCATAGGCACCGAATACGATCCGCCCCACCCGGAAATGCGTGGCCGCCGCCGCACACATAGGACAAGGCTCCAGTGTGACGTACAGCACGCAGTCCGCAAGCCGACGCCCGCTGCGCTGCGCGGTTGCCGCACGCATCACCTGCATTTCCGCATGGGCGGAGGGATCATGCCATTCTTCCACCCGGTTGCCCGCGCGGGCCAGCAACTGCCCGTCCGGTCCGGACAGGGCAGCGCCCACCGGCACTTCCCCGCGCAGGGCGGCGGCCTGCGCCTCCTCCATCGCGATATCCATGAAATGGGCCGGTAGCGGGCGTGAGCGTATCATGGCACCACGATAGCAAGCCCGCACGCCCCGGCAAGGCCGTGCCCTGCACCGCCATCGATCGGCGCCCCGGCGGTCGCACGTTCTGGACTGGATTCAGGCAACCCGGACCTGACAGTATCGTTACGTACGCAGGGGCAGGCCGGTCTTTTCCGGACCGCGCCATCGCCCGGATCATAACCGGCCCATTTATTGGGGGGTAAGGTCATGCATACACTGACACTGGTTCTTGCCACCGCCGCCATCGTAGCGGGAATGGCCACGGCGGATGACACCACCCGCTACCGCCCCGTAAGGACGGGCCAGACCTGCGCCCTTACCTGCCTGCTCTATTCCGGTCCGCAATAGGGCAGGATACGGGGCAATCCGACACAGTCAGGGCATGGGCAGTTCGTTGACGGTCACGATACGCCACCCTTCCGTCAGGCGTTCAATCACGCTGAGCGCCAGATTCTGGATGGAAAAATGCAATGCGGTTTCGGCATGCACGCGCAGCGCATGCGCCAGCGCGGCCCGGATGGCACCCCCATGGCTGACCACCACCATGTCCTGACCCGCGTTCTGGTCAGCCAGCCGGTCCAGGCAGGCCCCGACGCGCGAACAGACCTGCACCATGCTTTCGCCCTGCGGTGGCAGTTCGGTCGCACTGACGGACCAGAAAGGATGGGCGGGCTGGCTCAGCCTGTTGGGCAGCGTATCGTGCGTAATGCCGTGCCAGTCGCCCATGGACTGTTCGGTAAAGTCAGGTTCCACCTGCCACGCATGCTCGCCATAACCGGCCTGCTGAATGGCGCGGGCCGTCTGCTGCGTACGTGACAGGGGAGATGTGAACCACAGGGCGCCACGCGGCAGCCGGTGGGCCAGTGATTCGTACATGCGCCGCTGGGCCACCAGACTGTCGGGGCAGAGCGGCACGTCCATCGCGCCATACAACCGCATGCGGGCATTCTGTTCGACCAGTGCGTGGCGGATGAGCCAGAAACGGGTGACACCCTTCTGAAGCTGGGGTGTATCGAGAAAATTGCCGTGATTGTTCTGCGTCGTCACACTCAAAATCCGTCGGGAAGGAAAATCAGGAAAATTCAGGCGGGCAGGATTGCCCTGACCTGCCAGCCGTGTGGCAGGTAGGTCTGCGCCGGATTGGCGGCGCTGAGCCGCGACCAGTGCCGCACGATCAGCCCGACCTTGTCGAGAACCCGGCTCACATTGCGTGCCTCGCGCTGGAGGCGGCCAGTGGGGTCCATCCCTTCATGGGAAGGTTCGCCCGAAACCAGTCGCGCCCCGGCCGAAATCCGCAGCGCACCCGCAAGAACGCCGGGCAGGTCGGGATGGGCCAGCGGCACGGGCTGGCCGATATGGCACAGGACGGATGCAACAGCCGCATCCGGATCATTGGCCGGAACAAGGTCCGACAGGTCGGTATTGAGCCACGCATAAAGCTGGCGCGCCTGTGGCAGCGCCAGCGGACGGAAGGTTCCGGCCTTACTGTCCGGCGCACGGACAAAAAAGCTCATGATCGTTGGCAGGCAGTCCCATGCGTTATCCAGATCGGCCCGCTGCGGCGGTACCGGGGGCAGCAGTTCCAGATGAGGGTCGCGCGTGATCCGTGCCTCCACCGCGGCAAGGAAATGCTTCAGCCGGTCATGGACCACCGCGCGGGGAATGGCGCTGAGTGCCGCCATTTCCGACAGCGCGGCCCGCCAGCGCAGGATCAGGCCGATATTATGCCCCACCGGCAGCACATCCACCGCCCGGCCCGCAGGCCAGGCATGGCGATGGCTATACGCCCCCAGACCCGCAGGAAGGGGATCACCCCCATCCAGCCTGCGCCGCACCCCAGCCGGTAACAGCAGCGCCCCGCAGAAAGGCGGCCCCGTAAAGAATTTGGAGCCGGTGACCATGACCATCCAGCCCCGGTCCAGATAGGCCCGTACCCTGAGCGGGTCGAGCCGGGCCTGACAGGCATCCACCACCACATCGGGACACTCACCATCATGCCCATCAGGAGCGCATGCCTGTTCCAGTGCGTCCAGTCCCGGTGCCAGCAGGCCGGTCTTGGACAGGTCAAGGCGATGCAGCAGCACATGGCGACCCGCACGGCGCAGTTCATGCGTCAGGCGACACGTCTCCGCATCCACATCCGCCGGAGCGCGGACATGTCCATCCGCATCCCGCATGGGAACATTCACCACCAGCGTATCGGCGCGAAACCTGTCGATCCGCGCGCCGCGCGTGACCGCAAGGCCACGTGCCGTATCATTGGCGAAGTGACACCCCATGGCGGCAAGCGGCACGCCGCTGCCGGTTTCTTCCGGCGCAATCAGGATATTGCCGACGGGACGCCCGCCGGGCGCCCGCGCGGCAAGGGCCAGCGCATACAGTTCGCAATCGGTGCCAGAGGGAGCCAGTACGACCCCTTCCTCCGCCGTCAGGCCGAAATGGGCGGCGATCTGGGCCTGTATGCCGGCATCGAGACTGCACGCAGCCGCGTCCGTCCTGTCATGCAGTGCGCCTGCCAGCAGGGACAGTCGCGCCGTCTCGGCCCCTGCAAAACCCCGTTCGGACAGGGAAGACGCGGTGGAGGAGGCAAAGGTAATGGCCCACGGACGCGGCCGGTGCGAACAGCCATAGTGATTCAGCCCGGTTGCCGGATCGACCGCCAGCCGCGCATCGCCCCCCGTGGCCATAAGGCTTTCGGTCGGCCCCAGCAGCGGCCACAGGGCCTGCAGCCTGTCATGCAGTTGTGGAAAGGAACATCGCCCGCCCCGTTGGGAAAGGGCGGGTTGCAGAGGAGCCAGCGCGGGCCAGATTTCCTGCAGGACGGAAACACCCGGCAGGTCATCCCCCGCCATGATCGGCACCCATGCGGCAGGTGCGTCAGCATCCTGCCGACCGGTATCAAGATACCAGAACAGCGCCGCCGTACGTGCCGCGCAGAAAGCCGCGCACATGGGCCGCTCCGGCGCGATTTCCCGCAGGACGGCCAGTTCCAGCGCATGACGCAGGTAAAAGGCCGTGACCTCCTGCTGTCCCTGCACCGGCAGCCCCAGTACGACGCCCCCATCGGGCTGGATACGGAATGGAAGGTCCAGCGCGGGGTCCAGCGCGATCCGCCGTTCCCCCGCAATCACGCGCAGGTCTGGCCGTTCCAGAACGCGCATCAGTTCCTGCGTCAATGTGTGGGCGAACACCGTGCTGCTTCCTTATTCCACGTTGTCGGACGGCAGGGTCCAGCCTGCCTGGGCCATAAGCAGGCGCATATGCTCCGGGGGCATGGCCGTGGCATGCACGGGAACGTCCAGCGGGAGGGAAATGCTCCGGCTCATGAGGTATAACGCCCCCGTCCCTGCTGCGCCATATCGCCCGTCACCCAGTATGGGGCATCCGATGGCAGCACAATGCGCCCGCGCCTGATGAGTTCGCCCGGTATCGAGTACCAGTTCCAGCCAGCTTACCGGCGCACCCTGCGCATCGCGCCCCTGCCCCAGCACGCGCCAGCGCGTACGGGCCGACTGGCCCCCTTCTTTTACGACCTGCATATGCCACTGCCGCCCGTGCTCCACCCGCGCCAGCGCCGCATTCACCACGCCTGATGACGCGGCCGGTGTTCCCTGCACCATGGCCCAGTAGACCTTGCGCGCCTGTCCCGCCGCAAAACACGCCTGCGCCGCAACAAGGGCCTGCTTGCGCAACGCCACGACAAGACAGCCCGCCGTGTCCTGATCCAGCCTGTGAGCCAGCCATGGGCCATTACGATGGCGCGACAGCAGGGGGAACCAGTCCTCAACACTCGGGCCGCCATCCCGGCCGGGATGGACGGGCAGACCGGGTGGCTTGTCCAGAATCACAAAACGGTTATCGCGGTACAGGACCGTAAAAGGTAGCGGAGATGAAGGGTGCGCAGGCAGGGGCGGAATGGTCCTGCCCCTCATTCGTCATCCGATGGGCGACGCATCAGGACTTCACGTCGGCCCACGTGATTGGCCTCACTGACCAGTCCTTCCTTTTCCATCTGTTCGATGATCTTGGCCGCACGGTTATAGCCAATCGACAGATGCCGCTGGATAAATGACGTGGACGCCTTGCCTTCCCGCGCGACGACCTCGACCGCCTGCGCGAACAGGCCGTCATCCTCGCTCCCGCCTGCCGGGGCGGAGAAAGGCTTGTTCGTGCTTTCTTCTTCCTGCGGGGAAATGACATCGTCGTCATAGATCGGTTCGCCCTGCGTACGCAGGAAGGCCACGACCGCCTCGACCTCGTTATCATCCACGAAGGGACCATGCACACGCGTGATCCGGCCACCGGCCTGCATGAACAGCATGTCGCCACGGCCCAGAAGCTGCTCCGCCCCCTGCTCGCCCAGAATGGTACGGCTGTCGAACTTGCTGATGACCTGAAAGGAAATGCGGGTCGGGAAATTGGCCTTGATGGTGCCGGTAATCACATCGACCGACGGGCGCTGGGTGGCAAGGATCAGGTGAATGCCCGCCGCGCGCGCCTTCTGTGCCAGACGTTGCAGCAGGGCTTCGATTTCCTTGCCCGCCACGATCATGAGATCGGCCATCTCGTCCACGACAATGACGAGATAAGGGAGGGAGTCGAGGGCAAGCTGCTGCTCCTCGAACGTGGGCTTGCCGGTTTCAGGGTCATAACCGGTCTGCACGCGACGGGTCACGATCTCGCCGCGTTCCCGCGCTTCGGCCACGCGTTCATTGTAGCTGGCGATATTACGCACCTGCAGATGCGCCATGGCGCGATAGCGGCGGTCCATTTCGCGCACCGCCCATTTCAGGGCGGCGACCGCCTTGGCCGGTTCCGTCACCACCGGGGTCATGAGATGGGGAATGCCCTCGTAAATCGAGAGTTCCAGAATCTTGGGGTCAATCAGGATCAGGCGGCACTGCTCGGGCGAAAGACGATAGAGCAGTGACAGGATCATGGCGTTCACGCCAACGGACTTGCCCGACCCGGTGGTGCCCGCGATCAGCAGATGCGGCATGGAGCCAAGGTCGCTGTATACGGATTCGCCCGCAATATCCTTGCCCAGCGCCAGATTGAGGCGTGCGCGGGAATGCGACCACTGCGGGTCCATGAGCAGTTCGGAAAAATAGACGGTCTCACGCCGCGTATTGGGTACCTCGATCCCGATCACGTTACGTCCGGGCACCGTGGCGATCCGCACGCTCAGCACCGACAGGGAGCGTGCGACATCGTCAGCCAGCCCTATGACACGCGCGGCGCGGATGCCGGGTGCGGGCTGAAGTTCGTACAGCGTGACAACCGGCCCTGCATGATAGGCCACGATTTCACCCTGCACGCCATATTCCGACAGGACCGTGACAAGATGGGCTGCGTTGGCCTGAAGCAGTTCCTCGGTGGGTTTTGTCGTCTCGTCCGATGCCGGGGGCTTGAGAAGCGACAGGGATGGAAACTGCCATTCCGGCTGCGGCGGGGTGGTGTAGGTCGTCTCCTCCGCGCCGGTCATGGGGGACGGATCATAGGCATCCGGCATGGAAGCGGGTTCTTCCGCCGCCGCCGTCCTGCCGCCGCCGGAGAAGAAGCGCGACAGGAGCGTCGGCCGGGCGGGTTCCGCAATACCGGGCGGCAGTTTATCATGCGCAGGGGTAAGGACCGCACCCGTTTCCTCGGGCGCGGGGTCCTCATGCCAGGGCAGGCGATCAGATGATGGAGCACCCATCAGCAGGGGCTGGGTGATTTCCTCATCCATGCCGGGCGGATGCATCCAGCTTGTCTGAAGGGATACCTGTGGCGCGCGAGGCCCGTCCGCCTTACGTGCGGCGACAGCCGGGCGGGGTTGGTCTTCCGCCGCCCGGACAGGCGCGGATACGGTCTTCGCCGCGGGGGAAGGCACGGCCTTTGCCGCCGCCGGGTCCGCCACGGGCATGATGGCCGTACCTGCCGCCATGCGGTGCGTGGGCATGTCCTCAAGACTAGGTTCCATACCATGCGCGGTCTTGAGGAAAGGTGACGCCTCCAGCCCCGCTTCCCCCATTACGGATGAAGGCGGGACGTAGGCGGCAGCGCGGCCGGGCGCGGGCTGGTGCGTCTCCTCCTCCTCCCTCGCCTTCCGGGCTTCGGCGGCATGATGGGTTACACGACGCAGCCAGCGGGTCAGCACTACGGGCTGACGCAGCAGGAACCTGATACCGCGCCCGATCCCTTTCCATTCAGCAAAGGAGAGCGCGAAGGCAAGCAGCAGCAGCAGCAGCCCCAGCGTCAGGCCCAGCACCCAGACAAGGGCGGGGCCACCGCGTCCCACGAACACGGTCGCCGCCTGAATGGACATATGGGCGATGGACAGGCCAACTGCACCGCCCAGCCCCGCACCGGTCGGCCACAGGGCAGCGGGGAAACCCGGCACCAGCAGCGGCACGGCCGCGATATCGGCGGCCACCACAGGCAGGCTGCACAGCAGGGCGACGATACGCAGTATGACAGCGGCCAGCCCACGATGGCGGATCAGGCGCCAGCCCCATGCCAGCAGACACAGAATGGCCAGCACCCCCACGATGCCGAAATCCTGCAGCATGATATCGGCCATATACGCACCAGGACGGCCCAGCAGATTGGCGGGTGGCTGCGAGCTGGAGGTATTGGCGGATGGATCGCGCGGATCATAGCTCCATAACGCGATGGCAAGACACAGGGCCAGACTCCACAACCCCAGCCCCCCGGCTTCGGCCAAACGTTCGCGCACGCGCGAACGCATCGAGTCCGAAGAGAACGATTCAGGGATAAAACGGCTGAAGATCGCCAAAAATCCATATCCTGATCAGATAGTCCCGCGCACATGGACGCCGGGAACCAGAGGCACTGGAGAAATGACCGTCGCGCATCATGCCATCATTTCCGCTAAACGGTGTAACTATAACCCTGTCCGCCCCGTGGACAGAAGGCCGCTTTACATAAAATACGGCAATGAATTACGCGGCAGCACCTGATTCATGCCGCCAGACGGACAGCCGCGCAGCCCCGTGCCGCCGTTCAAGCAACAGCCGCTCGGCCGCAACCGGCAGGGACTCGGTCGCCGCAGTCTCCACGACAATAAGCGTCAAGGGACGCAGCCATCCGCCGCGCTCCAGCACGGCCAGCGCGCGTGCGGGCAGGTCACGGTTATAAGGGGGATCAAGGAAAACCAGATCCACAGGTCCTACCGGATCGCAGGGCGGCAGGCGCAGCATGTCCATCGCGCGGATCACGGCCCGCCCGGACATACCACATGCCGTGACGTTCTCGCGCAGCGCGCGAAGCGCAGCCCGGTCCTGTTCCACAAAAATCGCGGCACCGGCCCCGCGTGACAGGGCTTCCAGCCCCAGCGCGCCCGTTCCGGCGAATCCGTCCAGCACGCGCGCACCCCGGATCATGTCCGCTCCCGCCCACGGCGCGTGGGACAGACTGTCGAACAGGGCCTGCCTGACCCGATCAGCCGTGGGGCGTGTTGTCTGTCCCGGCGGCGCGTGCAGGCTGCGGCCCCGGCATTCTCCCGCGATGATCCGCATTACTACGCCCGGCGCGACGTCTTGCCGCCCACAAGGCCGGGAACCTGTTCACGGATTACCTTGCCGGTCACTTCCTCCAGTTCGCCACGCGACAGCGTGCCAAGCTGGAAAGGCCCGTAAGAGGTACGGATCAGGCGGCTGACATGCAGGTTCAGCCCACGCATGACCTTACGGATTTCGCGGTTCTTGCCTTCACGCAGGGAGACGGTCAGCCACGCATTGTCACCCCTGCTGGAATCCAGATGCGCTTCGATCGGGCCATAGCGTACGCCCTCGAACTCACTCCCCTTTGCAAGGGAGGCCAGCATGCGTTCGTCCACCACGCCAAAAACACGCACACGGTAATGCCGTATCCAGCCATTGCTGGGCAGTTCCAGCCTGCGGGCCAGTTCACCGTCATTGGTCAGCAGCAGCAGTCCCTCACTGTTCAGGTCGAGACGCCCGACACTGATGACGCGCGGCAGACCCGGCGGCAGGGAATCGAACACGGTGGGACGGTCTTCCGGGTCGCGATGCGTGGTGACCAGCCCGTCAGGCTTATGATAGCGCCACAGCCGCGTACGGTCGGGAGCGCTGACCACGTTCTGGTCCACCTGCACGATATCGGCGGCATCGACAAAGGTGGCGGGGTGGGTCACGACCGCACCGTTCAGGCGCACCCTGCCCTCGGCAATCATGCGTTCCGCATCACGCCGGCTGGCCACGCCGGAACGGGCCAGCCATTTGGCGATACGGTCGCCGCGCGCGGTTGCGGATGGCGTGGAATTATCCTGTGTCATGTTCCTGTCTGCCTCGCAGCGTCGATCAACCCTTCGAACAGGAGACGGTCCCCTGTCGATATGCCAAATTCAGGATGCCACTGCACCCCGATACAGAATGGATGGTCGGGCAGTTCAATCGCCTCCACCACTCCATCGGGGGCCGTAGCACAAATAACCCCCCGCCCCGCATCTGCCACGGCCTGATGATGCGCGGAATTGACCGGCAACCTGTCCTGACCCACCAGCCGGGCCAGACGTGTGCCTGCCACGATGGCGACATCATGCCCCGGCTGATTGCGGGGATTAGGCTGCTCATGCGGCAGTGCAGCGGGATAGGTATCGGGAATATGCTGCACCAGCGTGCCGCCCAGCAGCACGCCAAGCAACTGCATGCCACCACATATGCCCAGCACCGGTATGCCACGCGCCAGTGCGGCATGGACCAGCGCCGTTTCCGCCAGGGTACGCCGTGGCTTTGTCTGGACCGTAGCATGCTGGTCCGCCGCCCCGTACAGATCGGGGGGCACGTCAAAGGCGCCACCGGTCACGACCAGCCCGTCCAGCCGTGCGACCAGTGCCGTCGCCAGATCAGGATCATGCGCGAGGGCAACCGGCAGTCCGCCGCATTCGGCAATCATATCCATATAATTCTGGCGGATGGCGTACCATGGAAAGCGCGAATAGCCGAGCTGCCCATCAGCGGATGGCTGTTCGCTGTCCAGTGTGACACCAATCAGGGGACGGTGGGCGTTCATCCCGTCTGCCTAGATGAATATGGGGCAGAAGGGAATGGGTATGCCATGCTGCCCTTCCCCTGCCGCCTGACCAGAACCGTGCCGCAAAGCGGACGACCGCGCGGACATGACACAAAAAATCCCCACCGGCGGAGCCTTGATGGGGACTTCTGTAACCTTATTAAACCCTATGGTGGGCGCACAAGGGCTCGAACCTTGGACCCGCTGATTAAGAGTCAGCTGCTCTACCAACTGAGCTATGCGCCCACAGGGTTCCCGCTTGGGTGAGAGGGCTTCTAGCAGCCTATCTTACTGCCTGACAAGGGGGTTTTTGAATTTTTTTGAATTTTCTACTGTTGCAGGAGACGCAGCAGGCCATCGAACTGTTCCAGCGAACGGTAATCGATTTTTATGCTGCCCCCCTTGCCATCGAACGTGATCTGGACCTTTACCCCAAGCCGGGCCGTAAGCTCGCGCTCCAGCGACGTGATTTCGGGATTACGGGCGCTTTTTTCCACCTTCTCCCGCGTGGCGGCTGCCTTGCGTTCATGCTGTTTGGCCAGAGCTTCCGTCTGGCGGACATTCAGCCCCTGTCCCAGCACAACCTTCAGGGCGGCAACCGGATCGGCATGCGCCAGAAGGGCACGGGCATGCCCCGCCGACAGCCCCCGATGCCGCACCGCGTCGCGCACGGGTGGCGGCAACTGGAGCAGACGCACCATATTCGCCACATGCGGACGCGACTTGCCAATGGCGCTGGCCAGTTCATCCTGCGTCAGCTCGTAATCATCCAGCAGCCGCTGAAGGCCCTCCGCTTCTTCGATGGCATTGAGGTCCGCGCGCTGAAGATTTTCCACCAGCGCCGCGGCCATCGCATCGCCATCGTCCAGTGCGCGGATATGAACCGGCACGTCATGCAGTCCCGCAATCTGGGAGGCACGCCAGCGGCGTTCACCCGCGATGATCTGGTAGACACCATTACGCTGCGGATGGGGGCGTACCAGAATGGGTTGCAGCACACCACGCACGCGGATGGAACTGGCCAGTTCATCCAGTGCGCCGGGTTCCATCTGCTGACGCGGCTGGAAGGGGCTGGGTTCCAGCACGTCCACCGGCAGGCTGGAAATGATCTCACCACCACTCCTGCGCCCTTCGACCGCAGGGGCGGCAGGAAGCATGTTGACCTGTTCGCCCAGCAGCGCCGCCAGCCCCCGCCCAAGACGGGGACGGGCCGCATCCTTCCTGGTTTTCATCAGCGTGCCTTCCCTTTTCGTGTCCCGCGCAGGGCCAGACGGTCCGATACTTCGGCCGCCAGCGCCTGATAGGCCTGACTGCCCGACGAACGGCTGTCATAATTCATGACCGGCTGGCCGTGGCTCTGTGCCTCGGATATGCGGATATTGCGGGGGATCAGCGTATCCATCACCTTATCACCGAAGAAGCTGCGCGCATCATCGGCCACCAGTTCGGACAGGTTGTTGCGCCGGTCATACATGGTCAGCACGATACCATCGAGCTTCAGCGCCGGGTTGAGCGACTGCCGCACGCTGTTGACGGTGCGTACCAACTGGCTGATCCCTTCCAGCGCAAAGAATTCACATTGCAGCGGCACGATCACGGACTGCGCCGCTACAAGGGCATTCAGTGTAAGCAGGCCAAGGCTGGGCGGGCAATCAATCAGGATGGCATCATAATCCGCGCCGATCTGGGCCAGTGCATCGCGCAGGCGATATTCGCGCCGGTCGGCCATGACCAGTTCCAGTTCGGCCGCAGCCAGTTCCGTATCCGCCGCGATCAGGGACAGGCCGGGCAGTTCGCTGGCCTGCACCACAGCCGTGGCGCGCGCGCCATCTTCCAGCATGGCATAGGTGCCGCTGCGCCGGGCATCATACCCCACCCCAAGACCGGTGGAGGCATTGCCCTGCGGGTCCATGTCAACCAGCAGAACCTTCAGCCCGGAAGTTGCCAGGGCCGCAGCCAGGTTGATGGCTGTCGTTGTCTTGCCAACGCCGCCCTTCTGGTTGGCCAGCGCGATAATGCGGGGGGAAGATACTGTCTGACTTCCCGTCTCATTCATTGTTATGGTCTCTGACACGCCTGATATCGCTCAATTTTAGAATCACACCATCCGTATCTGTACGGCTTGGAATCCGGGTTGTCGCCATGTGCCAACCGGCACGGGCTGTCGTCAATTCCGCTTCGGCATTCCGTCCTTTCAAAAACAGGCAGAACCCATCGGGCTGAAGGAAGCGCGCGCCCCATTCCAGCAGGCGCGACAGCGGGGCAAGGGCGCGGGCTGTCACCACCTGCGCGGGGGGCACATCCGCCACCTCCAGACGCCGGGCGCAGACACTCACCTGCACGCCCGCCACCCGCGCGGCTTCGCGCAGGAAGGCGGCCTTGCGCTGGTCCGACTCAATAAGGGTAACCTGCGCATCCGTAGCACACGCGATCACCAGGCCCGGAAAACCGCCGCCCGATCCCATATCCACAAGCCTTGTACCGCCGGGCGGTATCTGTCCGGCAAGCTGCAGACTATCGGCTATATGCCGCGACCACAAATGCGGTAGGTCATGCGGGGAAACCAGATTGATACGCTGGTTCCAGCGCAGCAGGATATCCGCATATTTTTCCAGCCGGTCGCGTGTTTCACGTGAAACATCGGCCATATCGGGCGCAAGGGTAGCCGGGCCGCTCATGCCGTCACCTGCTTCTGGCGGATATGTGCAAGCAACGCGACAAGGGCGGAAGGCGTGATTCCCGGAATACGCTGCGCCGCCCCAAATGTTACGGGCCGCACCCGTGCAAGCCGTTCCTGCATTTCCGTACTCAGGCCACCAACCCGACCATAATCGAGATCAGTCGGCAGGGTGATTTTTCCTTCGGTAGCCAACTGGCGGATCTCGCGGTCCTGACGGGAGATGTAACCGCTATAGCGGGCTTCCGTCGTCAGATGCTGGGCTACGCGGGGGGATAATTCGGCAAACCACGGTGCAATCCCCACAATCGTTTCAGGTGACGCATCCGTCGCCAGCACATCCAGAAGCGAACGTGCGCGCCCGTCTGCCGAGACATTCACACCTGCCTTGCGCAGGACATCGGTGCCGTAAGTTTCATTGCGGGCCCGGGTGGTCGCCACATCAATCGCGGTGCAATCGGACTGAAAACGGACAGCACGCGCCGTCCCGACGCATCCCCATTCCAGCCCGCGCGGCGTCAGGCGCAGGTCCGCATTATCCGCGCGCAGGGTCAGGCGATATTCCGCGCGGGATGTGAACATGCGGTAGGGTTCGGACACGCCCTGCGTTGTCAGGTCGTCAATCATCACACCGATATAGGCATCGCCACGATCGAGGGTAACACCCACCTGCCCCGCCGCATGCCGGGCGGCGTTCACACCTGCGATCAGCCCCTGCGCGCCAGCTTCCTCATAACCGGTGGTGCCATTGATCTGACCCGCCAGAAACAGGCCGGGCATGTTTTTCAGTTCCAGTGTGGGGGCCAGTTCGCGCGGGTCCACATAATCATATTCCACTGCGTAGCCAGGCCGGACGATGCGGCAGTTTTCCAGCCCCGGAATGCTGCGCAGCATTTCAAGCTGTACATGTTCGGGCAGGCTGGTGGAAATACCGTTGGGATAGACCAGATTTCCCTCCGGATTACCTGGCAGCCCTTCCGGCTCCAGAAAGATCTGATGGGATTCGCGCTGGGCAAAGCGTACGACCTTATCTTCGATCGACGGGCAGTAGCGTGGCCCACGCCCCGATATCGCCCCGCCATACAGGGCCGAAAGCTGAAGGTTTTCGCGTATGATCTCATGCGTACGCGGCGTAGTGGCCGTGATGCGGCAGGATACCATGGTATTGGCGATACCATCCGTCATGCGGCTGAATGGTTCGGGCACCGCATCCCCACGGTCTTCAGGCAGACTGTCCCAGTCGATGCTGTCGCGCGCGATACGCGCAGGCGTTCCCGTCTTGAGCCGCCCCATCCGCAGCCCAAGCGCCTCCAGCCGCGTGCCCAGCGCATTGGCGGGACGATCCCCTACCCGCCCCGCAGGCTGGCTGTCATGCCCGACATGGATGGCGCCCCGCAGGAACGTGCCGGTCGCCAGCACGACGGCACCGGATGAAAAGCTGCGCCCGTCCTCGCAGATGATACCTTCAACCTGTCCCTGCGCATCCGTCAGCAGGTCAGCCGCTGCCCCTTCGACAATATCAAGTCCATCGGTCGCGGCCAGCAGATCCTGTATGGCCTGCCGGTACAGTGTCCGGTCTGCCTGCGCACGGGGGCCATGCACGGCCGCCCCCTTGGACCGGTTGAGAAGTTTGAAATGAATCCCGGCCCGATCGGCGGCAATGCCCATCAGCCCATCCAGCGCATCGATCTCGCGCACCAGATGTCCCTTGCCGATCCCGCCTATGGCCGGATTGCAGGACATGATGCCAATGGTCTCGCGTCGATGCGTCAGCAGCATTGTGCGTGCGCCCGTACGTGCGGCGGCAGCGGCGGCTTCACATCCCGCATGCCCCCCACCGACGACGATCACATCATATGCGCGATTCATCCAGTCTTGCTCCTACTTGCCAATACAGAACTGGCCAAACACCGTATCCAGAAGGGCTTCCACATCCACGGCCCCCGTCAGGCGGCCCAGCGCCCGCATGGCCAGCCGCATTTCTTCCCCACGCATTTCCGGCCAGTTCATATCAAGCGCCCGCCCGATATGATGCACCGTTTCCTCCAGCGCCGCACGATGACGCGCGCGGGTAAAAGGTGCAGCAGCCCGGCCCGATGTCAGCGCGCGCGCCCTGTCGGCCAGAACGGTCCTTAACACATCCATGCCGGAATGGGTGAGTACACTGATGCCAATCGTGCCTTCAGGCGCATGATACAGGTCTGTCTTGTTACATACCAGCAGGCTATTTCCTTCCACCGGTTCGGGCACCACATCACCGGTAAAAACCTGCACCACACAGTCAGCCTGTTTCACGTGAAACAGTGAACGCCGGACCCCTTCAGCCTCGATCTCATCATCCGTTTCACGCAGTCCGGCGGTATCGACCAGCGTTACCGGCACATCACCCAGCACCATGCGCACCTCGATCGCGTCGCGGGTGGTCCCCGCACGGGAGGAAACGATCGCGGCATCCCGCCCCGCCAGCGCATTCAGCAGGCTGGATTTGCCAACATTGGGTTCCCCCACAATCGCAAAGACCAGTCCGCGCCGTAGCCGCTCGGCCCCCGCCCCTTCGGCCAGATAGGTCTGCATGGTGTCATGCAATACACGCATTCCGTCCAACAACCCCCGTTCAACTTCAGGTGGCAGTTCTTCATCGGGGAAGTCGATCAGTGCTTCCTGATGCGCCAGGAACGTACGCAGCCTGTCCGCCCATTTCTGGTACAACTGGCTCTGCGCCCCATCAACCTGCGCCAGCGCCTGCTGGCGCTGGGCTTCGGTTTCGGCATCAATCAGGTCGGCTATGCCTTCCGCCTGCATAAGATCCATCCGCCCATGGGCAAAGGCCCGGCGGGTGAACTCCCCCGGTTCCGCCGGGCGGGCGCCGAGAGCCACCAGCGTATCGGCAACGGCATTGATAACCGCAGGCCCCGCATGCAGGTGCAGTTCGGCACTGTCTTCACCCGTATAGCTGTCGGGTCCGGGAAACCAGAGCACCAGCGCCCGGTCCAGCAGGACAGGTTCCGCCCCATCGCGCCGCCACAGCCCCCGCAACGAAGCCCGGCGTGGCGCAGGCAACCGTCCGGTCAGGCTTTCGACAATCCTGCCCGTTCCCGCCCCGCTCAGGCGCATCACCGCAATGGCGGCACGAGACAGCCCGCTGGCCAGCGCAAAAATGACCGGCGGATGTCCATCACGTTCCTGCATAAACATCTCCGTCATCGCATCATCATTTTGTCCGTCCCGGGAACGGCGTTATCGTTCACCTCTTTGTCCTGATCAAGGTGACTCATGCCACAACTTTCAATGCACTCGCCACTGGCCCCCCTGACCGTCTCGGCGGAAGACGAGCAGATTGTCGCCCTGGACTGGGGCTGGGGTCGCGATCAGGAGGAAACACCGGTCCTGCTGGCCGCCCGCGCCTGGCTGGATGCGTATTTCGACGGCGAACTTTCGCTATGCGATCTGCCACTGGCCCCTTATGGCACGGACGAACAGCTTGCCGCATGGAAGTTCATCCGCACCATTCCCGCAGGCCAGCAGGTTCACTGGCAGGAAGCAGCACGTCAGGCCGGAGTAACACCCGAAAGCATCCTGAGCGCCTGCACTGAAAATCCCATTCCCATCCTGATCCCCTGCCATCGCATCGATTTCACGGATTGTGCGGACTACGACCCTGAAACCTATCCCGGCGATGAAGGCGCACGCGACCGGCAGTTCCTGCAGGACCTTGAAACACTTCCTGCCTCATCAAGATAAAGAATGACCGTGCAATAATAACGGAAGGTCCGCCATGAATACCGTTATCCGCGTCCACGAATACGGAGGCCCGGATGTGCTGGCAGTGGAAACACAGCCCGTTCCCACCCCGGCTGCTGGTGAAATCGTACTGCGGCAGGAAGCCATCGGTGTCAATTTCATCGATACCTATTTCCGCAGCGGCCTGTACAAATTCCCCTCCCTGCCCGCCATCCCGGGCATGGAAGGTGCTGGCACCGTAACAGCGGTTGGCCCCGGGGTGGAAGATCTCTCGCCGGGTATGCGCGTCGCCTACCCCGCCACACCGGGCGCCTATGCCACGTTCCGCACGATCGCAGCGGATAAGGTTGTTACCCTGCCCGATGACATCGCAACCAGCACGGCGGCTGCCATCATGCTGCGCGGACTGAGCGTGCACATGCTGCTGCGTGAGGTTTATCGCGTGCAGCCCGGCGATGACATACTGGTCTACGCCGCCGCAGGGGGCGTGGGGCTGCTCATGTGCCAATGGGCACGGCATCTGGGCGCGCGCGTCATCGGTGTCGTCTCCACGGAAGAGAAGGCGCAACTGGCGCAGGCCAATGGTGCAACGGATGTCATTATCGGCACGGACCGGCTTAAGGAACGGGTCAGCGACCTGACTGCGGGCCGCATGTTGCCCGTGGTTTATGACAGCATCGGCAAGGCCACGTTTGAAACCAGCCTGTCCTGTCTGGCACCGCGCGGGTTGATGGTCAGTTATGGCAACGCGTCGGGCGCTGTCACCGGCGTAGACGTGGGTACGCTGGCAGCCCATGGCAGCCTGTACCTGACCCGTCCCCTGCTCATGACCTATATCGCGCGGCGTCCTGCCCTGCTCCATGCGGCGAGGGAGATGTTTTCACTGGTGAAAAAAGGCGTAATCAAACCCCATATTGGACAGCGTTTCCCCCTGCGCGATGCCGCACAGGCGCATATTGCGCTGGAATCCCGCAAAACCACCGGCAGCACAATCCTGATCCCCTGACGGGTTGTTTGAAAACAGGATAGGACAATAAAAAAACCCCGGCCTTTCAGCCGGGGTTTTCTGTATTTTTCGCAATCGCGCGATGATCAGGTGTTCATCGCATCGAAGAAATCGTGATTGCTCTTGCTGTATTTCAGCTTGTCCAGCAGGAAGTCCATCGCATCCATCGTACCCATCGGGGCAAGGATACGACGCAGCACCCACATCTTGGCCAGATCGGCACGATCCACCAGCAGTTCTTCCTTACGGGTACCGCTCTTGGTGATGTCGATGGCGGGGAATGTGCGCTTGTCAGCCAGCTTGCGGTCAAGGATCAGTTCCGAGTTACCGGTGCCCTTGAACTCTTCAAAGATGACTTCATCCATACGGCTGCCGGTATCGATCAGGGCGGTTGCGATAATGGTCAGCGATCCCCCTTCCTCAATGTTACGGGCCGCACCGAAGAAGCGCTTGGGACGCTGCAGCGCATTGGCATCCACACCACCCGTCAGCACCTTGCCCGATGAAGGCACAACGGTGTTGTACGCGCGGGCCAGACGCGTGATCGAATCCAGCAGGATCACGACATCGCGCTTGTGCTCGACCAGACGCTTGGCCTTTTCCAGCACCATTTCCGTCACCTGCACATGCCGGGTCGCAGGTTCGTCAAAGGTGGAGGAAACGACTTCGCCCCGCACGGAACGCGCCATGTCCGTCACTTCTTCCGGCCGCTCGTCAATCAGCAGCACGATCAGGAAGACTTCGGGATGGTTCGCGGCGATGGAGGACGCGATGCTCTGCAGCATCACGGTTTTACCGGTACGCGGCGGGGCGACGATCAGCGCGCGCTGACCCATGCCGATGGGGGAGACCAGATCGATCACGCGGGACGTGAAATCGCGGTTCGGGGTCTTGCCCTTCCCCTTGCCATTGACGGGGGGCTCAGCCGCACCGCCTACAGTCGAGTTCTCGACTTCCATCTGCAGACGGCGTTCGGGATAAAGCGGCGTCAGGTTATCGAAATTGATCCGCTGGCGCACCGCCTCGGGCGGTTCGAAATTGATCGCATTGACCTTGAGCAGGGCGAAATACCGCTCCCCATCACGCGGCGCGCGGATCTGGCCTTCAACCGTATCACCGGTGCGCAGGCCGAAACGCCGGACCTGGCTGGGGGAAATGTAGATATCATCCGGTCCGGGCAGGTAATTGGCCTCTGGCGAGCGGAGGAAACCAAATCCGTCAGACAGGATTTCAAGCGTGCCGTCCCCATAGATGGCCTGATCGTTGTCGGCCAGCGTCTTGAGGATCGTGAACATCAGCTCCTGCTTGCGAAGAGATGATGCGTTTTCAATGTTCAGACTTTCAGCATAAGCCAGAAGGTCTGCTGGGGATTTGGCCTTGAGTTCGGCGAGTTGCATGCAGGATATGCCTATAAGTGGGCAGTTCACGAAGGGAAAACAGAAGCCAGCGATCAGTTGACAAGGGACGCGCCGGGCGCTGAGCCTTGACCATATTCTGACGAAACGGTTGATGCTGCTTGACTGATTAAGGCGGGGATTCCGGACAGGCAGGATATGCCGTGTGGAACAACCCGATCATAAGCCCATGGTTCCCTTCCCGTCAAGTCCGGCCTGCATACGGCACGAATGGACCCGCGGGGGCAGCCCGTGACGAAAGGGAAATGGCATCCGGCTACCATCCCCTGACAAAACGTTACTTTTCAATGACCTGATACAATTTCAGGCACCATGGCAACCCGACGTGGCGGGACATGGAAGACCCTGCCACCAGTAGCGGAATGGCAGATGCCGGGTTTATACTACCGGAACAGCCGAATCGGCACACATTCCGGCATCCGCGTTGCCACCATTACTTGATATTACTGTTTCCCCAGCCAGCCACGCCGCCAGAACCACAACAGGGGCAGTATGACGGTCGCCGCCATCAGTCCCAGCGAATACCAGTAACCGTATTTCCAGTTCAGTTCCGGTATGTCATGAAAATTCATGCCGTAAATACCAGCCACCAGTGTCGGGGCGACACCGATGAAGCTGACCACGGTCAGTATCTTCATGCCGTTATTCTGCTCGATGCTGATGAAACCCAGCGTCGCATCCAGCAGGAACTGCACCTTGTTGGCAGTCTGTGACACGAAATCATTCAGGGAACGGATATCGCGTTCCACCGTGCCCAGCCGCGCCTGCAACCGGTCGGACAGGTCATGGCGCTTGTTCTCGCCCAGAAAGATCGAAATACGCTCCAGCCCCAGCAGGCTGTCACGCACGGACGATCCCAGATCCCCCGACCGGCCCACCCGGCGCAGCATGTTGCGCAGCAGGGTGCCCGCCTGCGCCTGCCCCGGTTCCTCGGACTGGAACACATCGCGCGACATGCCATCGAGCGCCTGGCCCAGATGCTCCAGAATATCCGCCAGCCGGTCAACGATCGCTTCCAGCAGCAGTATGCCCGCTTCGTTTGCGCCCAGCGCCGTGCTCTGGTTCGCCACCTGCCGGGCCACCACGTCAAACGCGCTGAACCCGGTATAGCGGATGGTCAGCAGCCGGTCCTTCATGAGCACGAAGCCCACGGGGGAAACAAAAAAGTCATCGGGCGTCTTGCGCACCAGCGGGGTCGACAGATAGACGGCGTCCCCTTCCATGAACAGGCGCGATGAACTCTCGATCTCATCAAGCTGGGCGCGGGTGGGAATGCGCAGGCCGGTCACCTGGGCGGCAAGGGCTTCCTCCTCCTCGGTGGGATTGAGCAGGTCCAGCCACGCGGCTTCCGTCCCGTCGGCTGGCGTGGTCACGGTCTGGGCCGGGCTGCCGGGGCGATGCGCTAGAAACATGGGCTGTCTTTCTTAGGTTCCGACGGTGTCCATCCATCATGCGGCAGCAAACATGTCAAATCATGACATGTCGCCCGCACGCCGTGGGGGCTGGTATTTTGTCGCCATCCGGTCCAGAACCGCCAGATACGCGGCCCGGGACGGCTGCATTCACGACTACAGAGCCACGCACCTAATTTCCTGCGGAGTAGCGAAGTTGAGCGCAACAGATACACAGGCAGGCGCCAACAGCCTGCGCAGCGGTCCCGACGGCCGCGGGCGTTTTGGAATTTTTGGCGGTCGTTTCGTCGCCGAAACCCTGATGCCGCTGCTGCTGGAACTGGACGCCGCCTACACGGCCGCGCAGGCGGACCCCGAATTCCGGCGCGAACTGGATTACTACCTGAAAGATTACGTAGGCCGTCCCAGCCCGCTGTGGTTCGCCCGCCGCATGACCGACGCACTGGGCGGCGCGAAAATCTACATGAAGCGCGAGGAACTGAACCACACCGGTTCCCACAAGCTCAACAACGTCATGGGGCAGATCCTGCTGGCCCGCCGCATGGGCCGCACCCGCATCGTAGCCGAAACCGGCGCAGGCCAGCATGGAGTGGCCACCGCCACCGTATGCGCGCTGTTCGGCATGAAATGCGCGATCTACATGGGCGCCACCGATGTCGAGCGGCAGAAGCCCAATGTCTTCCGCATGCGCCTGCTGGGGGCCGAGGTCGTGCCCGTCACTGCCGGTGCGGGCACGCTGAAGGATGCGATGAACGAGGCCATGCGCGACTGGGTGACCAACGTGCATGATACCTATTTCCTTGTCGGCACGGTCGCGGGGCCGCACCCCTATCCGCAGATGGTGCGTGATTTCCAGTCCATCATCGGTGTGGAAACCAAAGAACAGATCATGGCCGCCGAAGGCCGCCTGCCCGATGCGATCGTTGCGGCCATCGGGGGCGGTTCCAACGCCATGGGGATTTTCCATCCCTTCCTTGATGATCCCGACGTCAGGCTGATCGGCGTGGAAGCCGCGGGCTGCGGCCTGGACAGCGGGCGTACTGCCGCATCCATCGAACGGGGCAAGCCGGGCGTGCTGCATGGCAACCGCACCTATCTGCTGCAGGATGGGGACGGCCAGATCACGGAAGCCCATTCCATCAGCGCCGGACTGGATTACCCCGGTGTCGGCCCCGAACATTCATGGCTCAATGACATCGGACGCGCGGATTACGTGGGCGCCACCGATCAGGAGGCGCTGGACGCCTTCCAGCTCTGTACCCGTACCGAGGGCATCATCCCGGCACTGGAAAGTGCGCATGCCATCGCCTACGCCGCCAAGATCGCGCCAGACATGGCGAAGGACAAAATCCTCGTGGTCAACATTTCCGGGCGGGGGGACAAGGACATCTTCACCGTTGCCGAACATCTGGGAGTGAAACTGTGAGCCGCATCGCCCGCCGCTTCGCCACCCTGCGCCAGCAGGGCCGTGGCGCCCTGATCCCGTATGTGGAAGCCTGTGATCCGGATTACGATACCGCGCTGGCCATCCTGCGCGGCATGCCCGCGGCGGGCGCCGACCTGATCGAGGTTGGCGTTCCCTTCTCCGATCCGTCCGCCGATGGCCCGACCATCCAGAAGGCCGCCCTGCGCGGGCTGAAGGGTGGCTCCAGCATGAAGCGCGTGCTGGAAATGATCGCGGCCTTCCGCGCGGATGATGACGAAACCCCGATCATCCTGATGGGCTATGCCAACCCGATCGAGGCTTACGGGCCGGAACGCTTCTGCGTGGATGCGAAGAAGGCGGGCGTGGACGGGCTGATCGTGGTTGACCTGCCGCCGGAAGAAGCCGACCTGCTCGGCGCGCCCGCGGCACAGGCCGGGCTGGACATCATCCGGCTGGTCGCCCCCACCACGCCCGATGAGCGCCTGCCCGTCGTGTTCAGCGGCGCATCCGGCTTCGTCTATTACGTCAGCATTACCGGCGTGACCGGCACGCGCACCGCCAGCACCGATGAACTGGCGCAGGCCCTGCCCCGCCTGCGCCGGGCGACCGACCTGCCCATCGCCATCGGCTTTGGCATCCGCACACCCGAACTTGCGGCAAACGCCGTGCGCGTGGCGGATGCCGCCGTTGTGGCCTCCGCCCTGCTCAACACGCTTGAAGGCACGCTGGACGCGGCAGGACAGGCCACCAGCCGCACCGTGCCCGCGGTACTGGAACAGTTGCGCGCGCTGGCGGATGCGGTGCATGACGTGCGGAAATAAATGACAATCTGGCCCAATCGTTCATCTGCCTGTATTGAACAGGCGCCCAGACTATCTGAGGGAGAGGCAATATGAGCTGGCTGACCGAATACGTCCGTCCCAAGATCCGTGGCCTGCTCAAGCGGGAAGTGCCGGACAACCTGTGGACCAACTGCGAATCGTGCGAGCAGATGATCCTGACCAAGGACCTGCACAAGGCGCTGAACGTGTGCCCGCACTGTGGCCACCACATGCGCGCCAGCGTGGCCGAACGGCTGGAATGGACATTCGATAACGGCGAATATACCCGTATCGAACTGCCCAAGGTGCCTGTGGACCCCCTCTCCTTCCGTGATCGCAAGCGTTATACGGACCGCCTGAAGGATGAGCGCGCCAAATCCCACCTTGATGAATCCATGGTGGTCGCCCATGGCCTGATCGGCGGCCAGAACGCGGTCGTGGCCGTGATGGCGTTCGAGTTCATCGCCGGGACGATGGGTGCGGCATTGGGCGAGGCCTTTCTTGCCGCAGCCCGTCTGGCCATCCTCCAGCAGTCCCCCCTGATCGTCTTTACCGCATCGGGCGGCGCACGCATGCAGGAAGGCATGATCAGCCTCATGCAGATGCCGCGTACCACGGTCGCGGTGGAAATGCTCAAGGAAGCGGGCCTGCCCTATCTGGTGGTGCTGACCAACCCGACCACGGGCGGCGTTTCCGCATCCTTCGCCATGCTGGGCGATGTCCAGATTGCCGAACCCAATGCGCTGATCGGCTTCGCGGGCCAGCGCGTGATCGAGGATACCGTGCGCGAAAAGCTGCCAGAAGGCTTCCAGCGCGCGGAATACCTGCTCGATCACGGCATGCTCGACATGGTGGTGAAGCGCGCCGACCTGCGGACCGTTCTGGCGCAGTTGATCGGGCAGCTCAACTTCCGCCATATCGCCCGTCCCGCCGCCTGAACCCGGGCAGGATACCAGCATGAGCGCACGGACCCTCGGGCCCGAATTCGTCGGTCGGGCGGGGCAGATACTCGAACGGCTGAACCGCCTGTATCCGGCCCTGATCGACCTGTCCCTGAGACGGCTGGAAACGCTGCTGGCGCGCCTCGGCCATCCGGAGCGGCACCTGCCACCGGTGGTCCATGTGGCCGGCACCAATGGCAAGGGCAGCACCTGCGCCCTCATGCGCGCCATTGCCGAAGCGGCCGGATGGCGGGTCCATGTCCTGACATCGCCCCATCTGGTCCATGTGACCGAACGCTTCCGCATCGCGGGTGAAATCGTAGGCGAAAGCGAACTGACCGCGGTTCTGGAAGAGATAGAACGGGTCAATGACGGTGCGCCGATTACGGTGTTCGAGGTCCTGACGGCAGCAGGCTTCGTGCTGTGCGCGCGCCACCCGGCGGACCTGACCATTGTGGAAGTGGGACTGGGCGGACGTTGTGACGCCACCAACGTGCTGCGGCAGCCCGCAGCATGCGCGATTACCGCCATCTCCATGGATCATGAGGCGTTTCTGGGCGACACGCTCGCCGCCATCGCGGGCGAAAAGGCGGGAATCATCAAGCCGGGCGTGCCTGTCGCCACGGGCCGCCAGCCCTCCGAAGTCATGGATGTCCTGATCAGCACGGCCCGTGAAAACGCAGCCCCGCTCTGGCGGCGCGACCATGAATGGTCCGTGGAAGCCACTGCGGATGGGTCCGGCCTGCTCTACCGCGATGCGCGCGGCCCCCTGGATCTGCCCCTGCCCGGCCTGCGTGGCGCCCACCAGATCGACAATGCAGGACTGGCGCTGGCGACCCTGCGCGCCAGTGACCTGCCCCTGCCGCAGCAGGCATGGGGCGGAATTGCGCATGCGCGCTGGCCCGCGCGCATGCAGCGACTGGACGGCCAGCTTGCTGCCATGCTGCCGACAGGCTGGGAACTGTGGCTGGATGGTGGGCATAACCCCGGCGCGGGCGAAGTGCTGGCACAGGTGATGGATGCGTGGCCTGACCGGCCCACCCATCTGATCATTGGCATGAAACAGACCAAGGATGCGACCGGCTTTCTTGCCCCGCTCCTGACCCGCGCGGCCAGCGTGCAGGCCGTGGCGGAAAAAGACCAGCATCTGGCGCAGCCTGTGGCCGACATCATCGCGGCATCGAACGGCAAGGCGACGGCAGGCCCCACATTGCGCGAAGCACTGGCCAGCCTGACCCGTACCGCACCGCCGGACGCACCACCCGCGCGCGTCATCATATGCGGTAGCCTGTATCTGGCGGGTGTCGCCCTGCAGCAGGATGGCTGGCAGGCAGGCTGACAGGCACCCCGGCAGCCTGCGATGCAGGCTGCCGGACAGATATTACCGGGAGTCGGGCAGCGGATCGCCCTGCCCGATTTCACGCAGCGGCAGGCCCGCCATCAGGCGCTGTTCGATCTTTTCAAGCGACATGTCGCGTGTTTCGGGAACGAAGCGCCATGTCACCAGCACGAAAAACAGGTTGAGCCCGGCAAACAGCCAGAAGGTCGGGCCATTGCCCATCCATTGCAGCAGAGACAGGAAGCTGGCCCCCACGATCATGTTGGCGACCCAGTTCGTCAGGGTGGAAATGGAAATGCCAAGGTCACGTCCCTGCAGCGGCTGCACCTCCGAACACAGGACCCACATCAGCGGCCCGGCGGACATGGCGAAGCCGGAAATGTAGATCAGCAGCATGAAGACCGAGATGATCTGTTCCGTCTGCCCCAGAACGGGACGGTTCAGCATGAGCCCGAGGAAACCCATCCCGATCGCCATGATAACGAAGCCGGTATACAGGATCGGCTTGCGCCCCCAGCGATCGACCAGGCCAATGGCGATGAACGTGGCCAGCATGTTCACCAGCCCCACCATGGCCGTACACCATAGCTGCGCAGGCCCTACATAACCCGCCAGCGCGAAGATCTTGGGCGCGTAGTACATGACCACGTTCACCCCGGCGAGCTGCTGCATGACCTGCAACGCCATGCCCAGAAAGATGGAGCGGCGGAAATTGCCGTTATGGCGCAGCAGGCTCCAGCCACGCTGCTTCATCTGAAGCTGGCGGCTGATATTCTGTATTTCCTGCATGGCGACGCTGTGGTCGTCACGCAGGTCTTCAAGCACCTGTAGCGCTTCGCTGCGGCGGCCCCGCATCATGAGCCAGCGCGGGCTGTAGGGCAGGAACAGCACACCAATCAGGAACAGCACGCCGGGCACGGCGGCAACCGCGAACATGCCGCGCCAGTTGCCGGAATAGCTGAACATGGTGTTGCTGAGAAAGGCTATGAAAATGCCAGCCGTGATCATGAGCTGGTAGGTCGAGATCATGGCGCCACGCGCCTGCTCGCTTGCGATCTCGGACAGGTAGAGGGGCGCGGTAAAGGCCGCCACCCCGATGGCCAGCCCCATGACCAGCCGCCCCACGATCATGGACGGGATCGACCATGCCAGCGCGCAGGCCAGCGATCCCGCCACGAATACCAGCGCACCGACCAGCAGCGCATGCTTGCGCCCGATCTGGTGCGACATCCACCCCCCGCACAGCGAGCCTATGGCGGCGCCTGCCATCATGGAACTGACAATCCATTCCTGCTGCAGGGTAGAGGCGTGGAAAGTCCGCGCCAGCAGGTCCAGCGCACCGGATATGACGCCGATATCCAGTCCCGCCATAAGCCCCGCCAGCGCGGCGAGGCAGCCGATAATAAGGGTACGCAGTCGCGTGGAATCAGATCCAGTTGTCTCGGATGGATTTCCCATGGGGGCCGGTCCTGTAATGATTTTTATTGTTGCCGGAAATTATGTTCAGTCCTGCCCGGCCACGCCGGTCAGGAGATAGAACGATACACCATAGCGCCGTGTCCGGTCAGGATCATTTTCCACCAGGCCATCGATGGCAAAGCGTTTCACGCGGAAAATGACTGGCACATCCCCCTGCCCGCCATCGGGTTCCGTGATGTCCATCATGTCCGCAAGCCATGCCGGCACGCCATTGCGTTCCGTCAGCACCAGCGGCGCGCGGGCCGAGAACAGGACCGTGCCCCGGGCCTGTATCGTTTCCAGCTCCGTCCGGGTCGTCACATGGTACAGATAGCCATCCGGCCCGTCATCGCCACGCAGGCTGCGCATGTTCACGATCCCCAGCCCGAGACTGACCGTATCAAGATAGGTCAGCACGTGCCGTGTGGCGGTACGGGCACCGGCGAACAGGTCGGACTGGGGTATGGACGGACCTATGGTTGGGGAAGCCGGAAGGGACGGAGGGGGCCTGCGCTGCCGGCGTTTGCGCGGCATGGGCGCAAACGGCAGTTCAGCCATCCCGCCTTTTCGCCGTTGCGCCATGCCCCTGCCCCATCCATGCCGGTAAACCGCCGCCGCCCGTTCAGGCGCAGGCGGCGCATATCCCTTCGGCCTCGATCGTGGTCTGCCGGACCGAAAAACCGCGCGCGCGCGTCACTTCAAGCAGCGCCCTGACGATATGGGGATCATCCAGTTCCGTAACACGCCCGCACTGGCTGCAGATCAGGAACTGCGCCGCATGCACGTGCCCGTGACAGGCGTGGCCGGATTCAAGCATGTGCCGGCAGCCGACAAAGGCGGAAAGACGTTCGATCTTGTGGATCAGCCCCTGTTCCAGCAGGAAATCCAGCGCCCGGTACACCGTGGGCGGGGCGGCCGGCCTGCCCCGGCTGATACGGATCTGTTCCAGCAGTTCATAGGCCCCCAGCGGCCGGTCGGACGCCAGCACCAGCCCCAGCGCCAGCCTGCGTATGTCCGTCAGCCGTACGGAGCGTGCCTGACACAGGGAAGCCGCCTGATCGAGCAGTGCTTCCATCCCCGCCGGGGACGCAGTCCGGGCCATCTGTTTCGTGCGGGCCACTGCCGATGCTCCTGTGTCCGGTTGCCGGCATATCCGCCCGCATGCCTGTACAGGAGCGGGAATCAGTCCGGCAGGTAATCCACCCACATGGCGATCAGTACCACGAAAAGGGCAAGCCCAGCATGTATCCAGATCAGCCTGCGCAGCGTCAAGACAGGAACCCGCCCCGCGCGCATGGTTGTCCTGTCTGGCGTCCTGTCCATCGTGTCCGTGCTCCCGTTTCGGTCCATCGGGCCTTTCATGGGGCAAAAGACTGGATTTTTCCTTAACGCGCGGCGCGGTGGCTATTCTTCCGTCGCGTGGGGCAGCATGTGGTAGGTACGGTTGAAATAGACCAGTCCGCCACGCGGGCCGCTGGTGCGCACGCTCTCCACGGCACCGAACATGACGCTGTGGGTGCCGACCTCCACAATGCGTTCAATCCGGCAGTCAAGCGACAGGATCGCTTCCTCCAGCACGGGCGCACCGGTCGTAAGCGTGGTCCAGTGACCGGAACGGAAACGTTCAGCCTGCTCAAGCGGGCTGGCGAATACGCCCGATATGTCCATCTGTTCGGCCGCGAGCACGTTGATACACATGGCCGCATCCACGCGGAAGCGATCCCGCACGCGCGAATTGCGGTTCAGGCAGGCCAGTACGGTCGGTGGCGTATCCGTTACCGAACAGACGGCGGAAGCCGTAAAACCCGCCGGATCATCCAGTGTTCCGGTAGTGACAACATTTACCGCCGCGCCCAGCCGCGCCATGGCGTTACGGAAGGTAAGGGCGTCAACTCCCATGATACTCTGCCTCAGTCGCTGTTGCATGCCTGTCGGTCCGCACGCAGCCGTGACGCCGGACGGTAGCCGGGGTAGCGCATTCTGGGCCGGTTGAATACCGCAAACCGCATAAGGAGCCATGGTATGGACCCTGAACTGATCCACATACGCCACACGGGCGGACTGGGGCGCATCACGCTCAACCGGCCGGGCGCACTCAATGCCCTCAACATCGACATGATCACCCACATCACCGCCCGCCTGCAGGCGTGGCGGCATGATCCCGCCATCACAACCGTACTGCTGGACAGCACCAGCCCCAGGGCCTTCTGCGCGGGCGGGGATATCCGCGCCATCCTCCACCGTTTTGAAACCGATGGTCCCATGGCGGCAGCCGAGCCATTCCGCCGTACCTACCGGCTGGCATCCCTTCTGGCGGGGTATCCGAAGCCGGTCGTATCCTTCATGGACGGTATCGCCATGGGCGGCGGGATCGGGCTGGGCGGTCATGCCCGCTACCGGATCGTGACCGAACGGTCGTGCCTCGCCATGCCTGAAACCGGCATTGCGCTGACACCTGATGCGGGCGGATCATACCTGCTGTCGCGCGCGCCGGGCCTGAGCGGGCTACGCCTTGCGCTGACGGGCGGATACATGAACGCCACCGCCGCCCTTGATGCCGGGTTTGCGGACCGTCAGGCCCATTCCAGCATGCTCGATACGCTGGCTGACGCGCTCATCCACCAGCCAGCGGGCAGGGTAGTGGACAGTCTGCCCCCCTGTCCGGCCCTGCCATCCGGGCCGGATATTGCGGATATCGCAGCGGTCTATGATGCGCCGGACGTGCCGCAAATCATGCGCAGGCTGCACGCGCACCCGGCGGAGTGGGCGCAGGCGGACCTGATGGCGCTGAACCGCGCCAGTCCCTTTTCGCTGTACGTTACCTTTGCGGCGTATCATGCCGCACGCAGGCTGCCCGATCTGGACAGCGTGCTGGAGCAGGAATTCCACCTGATCTACCACCTCCTGCGCCGTCCCGACTTTGCCGAAGGCGTGCGTGCGCGCCTGATTGACAAGGACAATGCCCCACGCTGGACACCCGACAATCCCGCCGCCGTATCCACCCGCGAAGTGACCGACTGCATGCAGGGCAGGGCGCCCGTTTCGCTCGACCTGCCGCTTTGTGATGCGGTTACGTAATAATTTATTATCACACATAAAGTATATAGAAATGCCGTTTTCAGACAGATACGCACCCGCCACCCATCACGGCAGGCTGGGCGATGAATTCTACGATGTAGTGAAGGCCGCCGACTTCCCGGCCCATATCCTGCGCTACCGCAATGACGACGTATCACCGCGCATCGGTCTCGATACGCTCGATGATACGGAGTGGACGCGCCATTTCGGATATTTCGACCCGCTGCCCGGTTCGCTGCCGCACCCGCTGGCGCTGCGCTATCACGGGCACCAGTTCCGTTCCTACAATCCCGATCTGGGGGACGGGCGCGGCTTCCTGTTCGCGCAGCTTATGGATGCGGTGGATGGCCGCCTGCTCGATATCGGCACCAAGGGCAGCGGCACCACGCCCTGGTCACGCGGCGGCGATGGCCGCCTGACGCTGAAAGGCGGCATGCGGGAAATCCTGGCCAGTGAGCATCTGGATGCGCTGGGAGTGCGGACTTCCCGCACGCTCAGCGTGATTGAAACCGGCGAACAGCTTCATCGTGGCGATGAACCTTCGCCCACGCGGTCATGCGTGCTGGCCCGGCTCAGCCATTCCCATATCCGCATCGGCACCTTCCAGCGCCTGATGGCGCAGGATGACCGGGCCAGCATGGAACGGCTGGTGGCCTATGTGATCGAGACCTATTACCCCCAGCTGACCGGCGCTGCCGACCCTGCTGCGGCCCTGTATGATGCCGCAACCCTGCGCATGGCGGAAATGACGGCCCAGTGGATGGCGGCGGGCTTTGTCCATGGCGTGCTCAATACCGATAACATCAATATTACCGGGGAAAGCTTCGATTACGGTCCCTGGCGGTTCCTGCCCAGTTTTGATCCCCGTTTTACCGCCGCCTATTTCGATCATTCCGGCCTGTATTCATATGGCCGCCAGCCAGAGGCGATGACGTGGAACGTGGCGCGGCTGGGGGAGTGCCTGCTGCCTTTTTCCACGCTTGAGAAGATACAAAGTATTTTTGACAAGTTCTGGGAACGGTATGAAAGATTCCTTGATATTACAGTCCTTAAAAGATTGGGACTGAAAGAGAGTTCAAGAAAATCCTCCATGGAACTGCGGGAATATCTGTTCTCTTTCATGGATGAAAGCCAGATTGGATTTGAACTTCCGTTTTTTGACTGGTATGGTGGCCCCGGAAGCCAGAAACGCGCGACAGAAGGGCCGCGTGGAGACTTTTATGCACAGGGCAGTTTCCGGCCGGTGCATGACCGGATCATGCAGCATGAGCCCGCGGCGGGCATCGACCTGTCGCATTCATATTTTGGCAATGCGGCGCCGGCCATGATGGCCGTTGAAACGGTGGAAGCCATCTGGCAGCCCATCGCCGCCATGGATGACTGGTCCCGCCTGCATGCGACCCTGGACCGGATCGCCAGCACGAAAGCCGCCCTGCACACCCCGCCCCGCTAGGGCGGGGCGGCCCCATGCAGGGAACCAGATCGGAACCGAAGCATTTACAACAGGAAGGAGAAGGCACCCGTATGAATGACCAAGCCCCGCCAGCCCCACTTGAACAGCAGACCACCGAACCGTTACCCGACCTGTCGCAGATCGAAATCTCGCCCAATGCCCGCAAGACTTTATGGCTCGCAGCCATCGTGGCCGCCATCTGCGGCGGCCTCTATGGTTACGACACCGGCATCGTATCGGGCGCGCTGCTGCTCATCACCCGCGAATTCCACCTGAGCAGTTTCTATCAGGAGATGGTGGCCTCCGCCATTCTGGCGGGCGCGGTGATCGGTTCGCTCATGACGGGCTGGCTGTCCGAACGCTTCGGCCGCCGCATGTCCGTCATGATCGTGACGGCGGTGTTCGTGCTGGGGGCCATGGCCTGCGCCTTCGCGCCGGATGTCTACATGCTTATCGCCGCGCGCGTGTTCCTGGGGCTTGCGGTGGGCGGCTCCACGCAGGTGGTGCCCATGTACATCTCGGAACTGGCCCCCGCACACCAGCGCGGCCATATGGTGACGATGTTCAACATCGCGATCGGTATCGGCATTTTCGCCGCCAATATCATTGGTTTTACCGCGCGTGACGCGTGGGGCTGGCGGCCCATGGTGGCCATTGCGGCCATTCCCGCCGCCATCGTGTTCATCTCCATGTTCTTCCTGCCCAAAAGCCCGCGCTGGGCGGCCGAACATGAAAGCCTTGATTCCGCACTGGAGCAGTTGCAGCGCATCCGCACCACCAAGCGTGAGATCCGCCGTGAAATCCGCCACATCCACGCCAATGCGAACGAGGAAACCGACCCCCGTGACATTGGCTGGCGCGGCATCATGCAGCCATGGGTGCGCCCCGCGCTGGTCGCGGCCCTTGGCGTGGCGTTCTTCACGCAGGCGGGCGGCCTGGAAATGATGATCTATTATGCCCCGACCTTCCTGTCGGATGCGGGGTTTGGCAGTTCATCCGCCCTTATGGCCAGCATCGGCATTTCCATCATCTATCTGGTCATGACCATACTGGGTTCCAACATCGTTGACCGGATCGGCCGCCGCCGCCTTGTGCTGGTCATGGGGCCGGGCAGCGTGCTGAGCCTGATCGGCCTTGGCATCATGTTCCTCATGCACCCGCAGCCGGGCAGCATGGGTAGCTGGCTGATCATTGCCTTCATGCTGCTGTTCATGGTGTTCAACGCGGGCGGCATACAGGTTGTCGGCTGGCTGCTGGGGGCCGAGATGTTCCCGCTGTCCATGCGCGGTAACGCCACCAGCCTGCATGCCGCCATGCTGTGGGGCAGTGACCTGCTGGTGACCAGCACGGCGCTGACGCTGGTTACCAAGATCACGCTGGGTGGCACCATGTGGTTCTATGCCGGGGTCAACCTGCTTTCGGTGCTGTTTGTCTTCTTCATGGTGCCCGAAACGCGCGGTGCATCGCTGGAAGATATCGAGGAAGCACTGCGTCAGGGTCGCTTCCGCCCGACGCGGGGCAACACCGCCATCGCGGAAGAAACCGACGACGACTGACCACCACGCGGCGGGCGGCATATCCGGTCATGGATGCGCCGCCCCCGTGTCATGGGGACCACCCGTTCCTTATGGGAACAGACCGGCCCGGCACCGGAATACGTGCCGCAGGGGATCACCCGCCCTGCAAGGGCGGCACCAGATCGACCGCAAGGGCAGGGGCCACCGGTAATCTCAGCACCTGCTGGTAGAACGCCAGTTCCAGTTCCCACGCCCTACAGATGGTCGCTTCCTGACGGAAGCCATGGCCTTCGCCTTCAAATTCATACAGCGCACAGGGCACGCCATCGCCACGCAAGGCCGCGACCATGGACCGCGCCTGCGCGGGCGGCACCACCCTGTCCTCCAGTCCCTGCAGGAACAGGACCGGCGCATGGATGCGCGCGACCTGCGTAAGGGGCGACCGGGCAAGATAGGTCGCTTCATCCGCAGGGAAGGGGCCAACCAGCGTATCCAGATAACGCGATTCAAATTTGTGGGTATCCTGCGCCAGCGCACGCAGGTCGGTCACGCCATACAGGCTGGTGCCCGCAGCAAACAGGTCCGATCGCGCCAGCGCCAGCAATACCGTCAGACCACCCGCGCTGCTGCCGCGTATGACGATACGCGCCGGATCGACCTGCCCGTTCCGGGCCAGATATTCGCATGCGGCGATACAGTCATCCACATCGACCACGCCCCACTGGCGTTCCAGCCGCTGCCGGTAGGCGCGCCCGAAACCGGTCGAACCACCATAATTGACATCAACCACGGCGAAGCCACGGCTGGTCCACCACTGTACCTTGAACGAAAACGCCGTGCTGGCCCGCCCCGTCGGCCCACCATGGGCAAGGACCACCAGCGGCGGTTTTTCCCCCACTGGCCCGTCATGACGGGCATTGGCGGGGGCATAGAAAAACGCATGTCCAAGCCCGTCGCCATCGGGCAGGGGAAAGCGGATGGTGCTGGGCAGGGCGATATCGGCTGTGTCCAGCGGCAGGTCGGCGGCCCGCCGCAATATCCGGGGGGTCTGGTCGGGCTGGCCACAGACCACCGCCGCCGCCCGGTCGGATGGCGCATCGAGCCATGCAAACCCGCCCCCTTCCAGCGGGGCGGGACAGCCGGAAGGCGCACCAAGATCCAGCGGTATCACATTGCCATCATGAATGGACACCATCCGTGCCTCACCCCCGCTGACAACCATCGCCAGAATGCTGCCATCGGTCAGGGGCACATAGCTGCGCAGGCCAAAAATCCAGTGCGGCTGGCCGATTTCCGCTTCCATCGGGGCCAGTGCCGTCGCCACCCCGGACGTGGTGTCGAAACCATACAGGTTCCACCATCCGGTACGGTCGGACAGCGCCAGCAGCCGCCCCGCCGCATCCCAGCAGGGTTCGATAACGGATTCCGCCGTTCCATCACCCCCGGCGAGGGTCCACGGCGCGGCAAGGCGTGGCGGATCATCACCTTCCTGCAACAGGCTGGCGACACGCAGGCGCGTGGCATCCCATGGCATGGCGGGATGATCCCACTCGATCCATGCAAGATACCGGCCATCGGGGGAAGGACGGGGAGAGGACACGAAATCCGGCCCCATCACCAGCGGCGTCCCGCCATTGAACGCGGGATCACCTGCCGCGTTACAGTCCAGTACCACAAGGGCGGCGGCGGGTTCGCCTTCCGTCACGCGGTGATCTTCACGCACGCAGAACAGGAAACGGCCATCGGGACTGAACGTCAGGTCGGCATAACGCAGCCCCTCACCGCGCGACAGGCAGCGTGGCGTGTCCGCCTCCATCAGCCACAGGCTGCCATCGCGGCGGTTGCTGAAGGCAATGCGCCCGCGCCGTACCGTATAGGCGCCGCCGCCATATTCATGCACGCGGCTGCCGACATCGAAGGGTGGCGGCGTGACATCCGCCACCTGTCCCGCCCGGGCACGCACCAGCACCCTGCGGCCCCCTTCCGCCGGGCGACCTTCGATCCAGTAGATGTCCCGGCCATCGACCCGCACATCGGACAGGGAGACCGTCTTCCCCGCCACAAGGGCCGCACTGACGGGGGAAGGCCACGTGCCATACGGACGGATTTCAGGGCCTGCCTTGCCGCTGGCGCTGGACTGGGTCATGTTTCTGCTCCTGCCATTTGTGCGTGACAATGGGATCGGGATTGCGCAAACCGTGCTTCCACGGGCTGGGTCCGTAACCTACATAATCTTTTTCTTTCTGACAGGTAGTCCGCTGCTTCAGCATCTTGAACATCTTTTCCAGCATTACGGATATGGCGTGATTGGCGTCATCGTCATGCTGGAAAGCATGGGGGCACCCCTTCCGGCAGAAACCCTGCTCATTTCCGCCGGGATCTACTGTGCGGCGACGCACCGGCTCGACATCGCATGGGTGGCGGTGGCGGGTATCATCGGCGCGATCATGGGCGACAATTTCGGCTACCTGATCGGCAGGTGGCTTGGCCATCCGCTGCTGGAACGCAAGGGTACCCGCATCGGCCTGACCCCGCGCCGCCTGCAGACCGGGCGTTTCCTGTTCAAGCGGTATGGCGGGGTTATCGTGGCTTTCGGGCGCTTCATCGCCTTCCTGCGCATGTTCGTGGCCCTGCTGGCGGGCGCCAATGAAATGCCGTGGCCCAGTTTCCTGCTGTTCAATGCGATCGGTGGCATATTCTGGGCCGGGGGGTATGCCTATGCCGCCTATTACCTTGGCCATAGCATTTCACGCATTTCCGGGCCGGTGGGAATAGCGGTCGCAATCGGTGGGGGGATCATGCTGTTATGTTCCGTCATCTTCCTGCGCCGCCATGAAGCCCGCCTTGCGGCCGAGGCCGAAGCGGCTGCGGAACGGGAAATGAACCAATCCGGGGAGCAGACTGAAAAATGACCAGACACTGGACAGTCAAACAGGCGCCACGCCTGGACGGGCATCTTGCCCTTGTCACGGGGGCGACCGGCGGCCTTGGCTACCAGACCGCCCTTGGTCTTGCATCGCGTGGGGCACGGGTCATGCTGGCGGGGCGCAACCCCGAAAAGGGGTTCGCCGCCCTTGCGCGGATGCAGACTGAACTGCCGGGGGCGGATGCGTCCTTCCGGCTTGTGGACATGGCCAGCCTGAACTCCATCGCCAGCTTCGCCCACGATCTGGCACAGGAAACGGACAGGCTGGACATACTGGTCAACAATGCCGGGGTGATGGGCACCCCGCGCCGGCTGGAAACCGCCGATGGCTTCGAACTCCAGTTCGGCACCAATTTTCTTGGCCCCTTCGCGCTGACGGCGCGGCTGCGTACGCTGCTCTGCGCGGCCCCGCAGGGCGGGCGGGTTGTGACCGTCGCCAGCCTTGCCGCCCTGTCGGGCAGGATCGTATTCGATGACCTGCAGGCCCGCCGCCGCTACGCCCCGTTCCGCGCATATAACCAGAGCAAGCTGGCCGACCTGATATTCGCGCTGGAACTGGACCGTCAGGCCCGGACACATAACTGGCCGCTGCATTCCATCGCCGCCCATCCGGGCTGGTCCATGACCGATATTGCCGCAAGCCGACTGGGTACGAAGCAGGGATTACAGGAACGCCTGACGCGCCTTGGCGCGATCTGGGCCTTCCGGCTGATGGGACAGTCCGCTGCCGACGGCGCGCTGCCCATTGAATTCGCCGCCATGGCCGCCGAAGCCCGCGATGGCGGCTATTATGGCCCTGATGGCTGGGGCGAACGCCGTGGCCATGTAGCCGAAGCGATCATCCCGCCTGCCGCCCGCGACCTTGCCATCGCACGGCGGCTATGGGCGGTGGCGGAACGGCTGACGGGTACCGCGCTGTCGTAATCAGCGGCGCACGAACGTCCAGTAGAACGGCTGGCGACCCGCCTGCAGCGCCTTGGCTTCATATCGCGTGGGCGGCCAGCCCTCGGGGCGCTGCTTTACGGGTGGCGCGGTCTCGAACAGGTCCTGCGCACCCATGACTTCCTCCACCCATGCCTGATAGGTGGGATCATCGCTCGCCACCCGCCAGACCGCACCGGGACGCAGGATGCGCGCGGCCATCTTCACGGTCTCGGGGTGGATGAAACGCCGCTTGGCATGGCGGGATTTGGGCCATGGATCTGGAAACATCAGGAACATGCGGTCAATCGACGCATCGGGCAGGCGTTGCAGCAGGATACGGGCGTCCTCATCCCATATGCGCAGCGTGTCCGGCACGGGGGCGGTTTCCTCCCCCCCTTCGGGCACCACGCGGGAGAGCAGGGAACACAGTCCGTTCTCGAACACCTCGCAGGCGATGTAACCTACATCGGGATTGGCTGCATGCTGGGCCAGCGAATGTTCGCCACCACCAAAGCCAACTTCCAGCCATATCTGTTCCGGCGCGCGCCCGAAGCCCGTTGCCGGGTCCGCAATGGCGGATTCCGCAAAACGCAGCCGTGGCAGGGTCTGGTCCATAAGCCGCTGCTGGCGCGCGCGCAGCGGATGGCCGCGATGGCGCCCGTAAAGCCGGTCTGGAGATGCCTTTACATCCACGGAGGCGGTCATAGGTCCGAAAATCCTGCTCCTGCTGCCGTAACGGACGGACCGCACGACATGATTACCCCCACGGGGCGGTGATGAAACGCAACAGGGGCCGCCGCGACCCGCTTGTAAAAGCAGTCATGGCAGGCCCCCGATAGGCCCCGGTCGCATAATGCAACCGAAGCGGGCAGGGCGTGATGCCCCGCCCCGAATGCGACCTTAGCGGTTGAACGCGCCGCGCAGGGCGCCGACCAGATCGGTCTGCTCCCACGTGAAATCGTCCTTCGCCGCGTCGGGCGTGCGACCGAAATGGCCATAGGCCGAGGTCTGCGTGTAGATCGGGCGGTTCAGGCGCAGGTGCTTGCGGATGCCGCGCGGCGTCAGGTCCATGACTTCACGCAGCACGTTGCCCAGCTTTTCCTCATCCACGTCCTTGCCGGTGCCATCCAGATCGACATAGACGGACAGCGGGTGCGACACGCCGATGGCGTAGGAAAGCTGCAGCGTGCAGCGGTCGGCCAGACCGGCAGCCACGACGTTCTTCGCCAGATAGCGGCAGGCATAGGCAGCCGAACGGTCAACCTTCGTCGGGTCCTTGCCGGAGAATGCGCCGCCGCCATGCGGGGCCGCGCCACCGTAGGTGTCGACAATGATCTTGCGTCCCGTCAGGCCGCAGTCACCATCGGGACCACCGATGACAAAAATGCCGGTCGGGTTGACGTAGAATTCGCTTTCCGGCGGCATCCAGCCTTCCGGCAGGACATCACGCACGATGCTGCCCAGTTCCTCACGGATGGTGGCCTGGCTGGCCCCTTCAACGTGCTGGGTCGAAATCACGACGGAGGTGGCGCCCACGGGCTTGCCGTCGACATAGCGCAGGGTGACCTGGCTCTTGGCATCGGGCTGCAGGGCCGCCGCACGCGGGTCGCCCGCCTTACGCAGGTCACGCACGCGGTGCAGGATGTCATGCGCATAGAACAGCGGCGCGGGCATGAGGCTTTCGGTCTCACGCGTGGCGAAACCGAACATGATGCCCTGATCGCCTGCGCCTTCGTCCTTGTCACCGGCGCTGTCGACGCCCACGGCGATGTCGGCGGACTGTGCGTGCAGGTAGTATTCGACCTCGGCGTTGCGCCATGAGAAACCGGCCTGATCGTAGCCGATATCCTTCACCGCGTCGCGCGCGCCCTGAATAAGCTGGTCAGCCGTGACCGAAGACGGACCACGAACCTCACCCGCCAGAACGATGCGGTTGGTTGTGACCAGTGTCTCACACGCAACCCGCGATTCACCGTCTGCTGTCAGAAACGCGTCAAGAACAGTGTCGCTGATCCGGTCGGCGACTTTGTCGGGATGCCCTTCGGATACCGATTCCGATGTAAACAGAAAATCGCCTTTATTACGCATGATGGTCCTGTCTGCCTTATGTGGAGTAGGAATAACGCCTTATGGATCAACCGGCGAATGATCGCATGCGTTTGGCGTAAACGGAAACGAGCGTCAAGCCATTTCCCTGAATACCACCATCCCGCCCCCAGTCGGCCACGCCTTCAGGACCCTGCGTTCAGGTCCAGCACATCTTCCATATCATAAAGACCGGCAGGACGCCCCCGGAGCCATTTTGCTGCCCGCACCGCACCCGTTGCATAGACCCTGCGGTCGAAGGAACGGTGGGTCAGGACGATCTGTTCATGGCCGGAGGTGAAGATGACCGAATGCTCACCCACAATCTGGCCGCCGCGCAGGGCGGCAAAACCGATCGCGCCATCGGCGCGCGGGCCGGTATGGCCGTCACGACCGCTTTCGATATGATCTTCCAGCCGGATACCGCGCCCATCGGCTACGGCGCGCCCCATGGCCAGCGCCGTGCCGGACGGAGCATCAACCTTCTGGCGATGATGCATTTCCAGTATTTCGGCGTCGTAATCGCTGCCCGGCAGTGCTGCCCCCATCTGGCGCGCAAGACGGGTGACGAGTGTTACACCGGGCGAGAAATTGGCCGCCTGCACCACGCCAATCTGACGTGCCGCCGCATCAACCGCCTGCTGCTGCGCGGGCGACAGGCCGGTAGTGCCCAGCACCCATGCAGTACCCGTTTCAGCCAGAGCCGTGGCATGCGCAGCAACCGTGCTGGCATGGGTGAAATCGATCACCACATCGCACTCACGCGCCAGATCGGCAATATGGGCATGAACAGGGCAGTCCAGACCGGCGACCGGCGTGCCGTCACGCGTTGTGCCACCCGCCAGAACCGCGCCACCCGCGGGCACTTCTTCCGCCAGAAGACGCCCGACACGCCCGTTCAGGCCCGCGATCCCGATACGCAATGGCTTCGCGTTCATGCTGTTTCTCTCCACCAGTGCCGACATGAAAATGGCGGCGCGACCGGGGGATCGCGCCGCCTGACTCTACTCATGGTGCGAGTTGGGGGGATTCACCATGAATAGTGGTCCGACCCTACACCTGAATAATCAGCAATTTCAACTGTCGCCCTGTCATGTCAGCCAAAGGCTGACGGACCGGGTCAGAGCTTGCCTTCAAAAAAGTCCTTCACCTTGCTGAAAAAGCCGGTGCTTTCGGGACTGCCCTTGGCGTGGCCTGCGGCGTCGTCCTCGAATTCCTCCAACAGTTCACGTTGGCGTTTGCTCAGGTGCCGGGGCGTTTCCACCACGACCTGAATATACATGTCACCACGCGCGGAAGACCGCAGGACCGAGAAGCCCTTGCCACGCAGGCGGAACTGTTCGCCCGTCTGCGTACCCGCCGGGATCTTGACCTTGGTGCGCGATCCATCAACCACCGGCACCTCGATCTCGGTCCCAAGGGCGGCCTGTCCCATGCGCACGGGCACGCGGCAGTAGATATTGGCGCCATCGCGCTGGAAGATCGGGTGGGATTCCACCGCGACATGCACATACAGATCGCCCGCCGGAACACCCTTGCCGCCCGCTTCGCCCGCGCCGGAAATACGGATGCGCGTGCCGTCTTCCACGCCCGCGGGAATGGCAACTTCGATGCTGCGGTTCTTTTCCACCGTGCCGGAACCATGACATTCCTTGCACGGATTGCGGATCAGGCGGCCCGAACCATGGCAGGTGGGGCAGGGGCGTTCGACGAAGAAGAAGCCCTGCTGCGCACGCACCTTGCCCGCCCCGTGACAGGATGGGCAGGTTTCGGGCTGCTGGTCCTTGTCAGCGGAACCGGAACCATCACAGCTTTCGCAGATGACGCGGGTGGGGACGGTGATCTTCTTTTTGACGCCGGTAAACGCCTCGGCAAAGGTGATCGTGACCTGCACCTGAAGGTCGGCGCCCGAACGGCGGCTGTCACGACGGTTGCCCATCATGTCCCCGAACATCTGTTCGAAGATGTCACCCAGTCCGCCACCGCCAAAATCGAAGCCACCGGGACCATGTCCCGGCCCGCCACCCTCGAAGGCGGCGTGGCCGAAGCGGTCATAGGCGGCGCGCTTCTGATCGTCCTTCAGGACATCATAGGCTTCGTTGATTTCCTTGAACTTGTTTTCCGCTTCCGCATCGCCCTGATTGCGGTCGGGGTGATACTGCATGGCCAGCTTGCGATACGCGCGCTTGATCTCGTCACCACTGGCATCGCGCGAAATTTCAAGGACTGCGTAATAATCTATCTTGGTGGCCATGGGGGTCCTCTAGCAAACGCGGCCGCCCGACTTATCGCGGCGTCATCCTCGCGTTCCGGATCATGTCGTTATGCGGAATATGAAAAGCGCCCGTCTTCACAGAAGCACGGGCGCCATCTGGTGAAAGGGTGGGACGGACCCGAAGGTCCGCCCCGCCATTTCGGAGCCTGTATGACGCCCAGCGTCAATCAGGACTTCTTGGAGTCGTCCACGTCTTCGAAGTCGGCGTCGACTACTTTTTCGTCCTTCGGCGCGCCGCCGGGTGCGGCACCCGGTGCGGGCTCGCCCTCGCCAGCCTTGTAGACAGCTTCGCCAACCTTCATGGCGGCCTGCGTCAGGCGATCGGTCGCCTTCTTCAGGGCTTCGCTGTCCGTGCCTTCAAGCGCCTTGCGGACTTCGGCAATCGCCTCTTCCGCTTCGGTCCTGTCAGCCGCCGGAACCTTGTCGCCAGCTTCGCTCAGCGACTTCTCGACCTGATGGGTCAGACCTTCAGCCTGGTTACGGGCCTCGACCTGTTCCTTCTTGGCCTTGTCCGCCGTGGCGTTGGCCTCGGCATCCTTCACCATCTTGTCGATTTCGGACTCGGACAGACCACCGGAAGCCTGGATCTTGATCTGCTGTTCCTTGTTGGTCGCCTTGTCCTTGGCCGAGACGGACACGATACCGTTGGCGTCGATGTCGAACGTCACCTCGATCTGCGGCACGCCACGCGGGGCGGGGGCGATGCCGGTCAGGTCGAAGTTGCCCAGCAGCTTGTTGTCAGCCGCCATTTCACGTTCGCCCTGATAGACCTTGATGGTCACGGCGTTCTGGTTGTCTTCCGCGGTCGAGAAGGTCTGGCTCTTCTTGGTCGGGATGGTCGTGTTGCGGTCGATCAGACGGGTGAACACGCCACCCAGCGTCTCGATACCCAGCGACAGCGGCGTCACGTCCAGAAGCAGCACGTCCTTCACGTCACCCTGCAGCACCGCGCCCTGAACGGCCGCGCCAATGGCGACGACTTCATCGGGGTTCACGTTGCGGGCGGGGTCCTTGCCGAAGAACTGCTTAACGGCCTCGATCACCTTGGGCATACGGGTCATGCCGCCGACGAGGATGACCTCATCGATTTCGGCCGCGGACACGGCTGCGTCCTTCATGGCCGCACGGCAGGGTTCCAGCGTGCGCTGGATCAGGTCGTCAACCAGGCTTTCCAGCTTGGCGCGGGTCAGCTTCAGCACAAGGTGCTTCGGGCCGGACGCGTCAGCGGTGATGAACGGCAGGTTGATCTCGGTTTCCTTGGAGGAGGAAAGTTCGATCTTCGCCTTTTCCGCCGCTTCCTTCAGGCGCTGCAGGGCCAGCTTGTCCTGACGCAGGTCGATGCCCTGATCGCGCTTGAACTCATCGGCGAGGTAGCTGATGATGCGGGCGTCAAAGTCTTCACCGCCGAGGAAGGTGTCACCGTTGGTGGACTTCACCTCGATCACGCCATCGGAAATCTCGAGGACGGAAACGTCGAACGTGCCGCCACCAAGGTCATAGACCGCGATGGTGCCGCTGTTCTTCTTCTGCAGACCATAGGCCAGCGCGGCAGCGGTCGGCTCGTTGATGATACGCAGCACTTCCAGACCGGCGATACGGCCCGCGTCCTTCGTGGCCTGACGCTGGGCGTCATTGAAGTAGGCCGGAACCGTGATGACGGCCTGCTTGACGGCCTCACCAAGATACGATTCGGCGGTTTCCTTCATCTTGCCAAGGATGAAAGCGGAAATCTGGGCGGGGGCGTATTTCTTGCCCTGTGCCTCGACCCACGCATCGCCATTGTCGCCCTTGACGATTTCGTAGGGAACCAGCCCCTTGTCCTTGGCCACGGTCGGGTCATCATAACGGCGCCCGATCAGGCGCTTGACCGCATACAGCGTGTTGGACGGGTTGGTGACGGCCTGACGCTTCGCGGCCTGACCGACCAGCATTTCACCGCTGTCGGTGAAGGCGACCATCGACGGGGTCGTGCGTGCGCCTTCGCTGTTCTCGATCACCCGCGTTTCGTCGCCTTCGCGTACGGCAACGCAGGAATTGGTCGTACCAAGGTCGATACCGATAACCTTGCTCATTCAGATACTCTCCTTTTCAGCGGCCTGTCCGGACCCGAAGCATCGGGACAGACCCTTTCTTTCATATCGTCCGGCACAACAGGGGACTGTCTTTTCCACATCCGCCCGTTCACCGGTGTTACAATCCGATGTAGGCATCCCGCGCGCGGCTTTCAAGGGGAAGGAAGCACGCGCGGACAGGGATTTCACCCCGCCTGCGCCGGTCCCTTCGACACGACAACCATGGCGGGCCGGAGCAGACGCCCATGCAGCGTCCATGCCGGTGTCCAGGCTTCCATCACCGTGCCCTGCGGGTGTTCGTCGCTGTGCTGTTCCGCCATGGCCTGATGCAGGTTGGCGTCAAAGGGCTTGCCCTTCGCGTCTTCCGCCTTGATGCCATTGCGTTCCAGAATGCCGATAAACGACCGTTCGGTGCTTTCGATACCTTCACGCATGCTGGTCAGGATGCTGTCCTCGCCTTCGGTGGGCTGGGGCAGGCTGGCCACCGCGCGCTTCAGGTTCTCGGCCGCCTCGACCACGTCCTTGGCGAATTTCTGCACGGCGTACTGCCGGGCGTCTTCCACTTCGCGCTTGGCGCGGGTGCGCACGTTCTGCATCTCCGCTTCCGCGCGCATCCACTTGTCACGCATTGCGGAGACCTCGGCCTCCAGTTCCGCTATGCGCGGGTTGGATGCACCCTCGGGCTGCGCGGATGTCTCGGCGTGCGCAGCCTGCTCATCCGGTGCGGGGGCGTGGGTGCCGTCGCCGGGTGCGGCATCGGCAAAGGGGTTGGGATCTGTGTTCTCGCTCATGCTCTTACAAGTAGGTAACGACTGGCCGATGGACAAGGCGTTACGCGGCGGCAGACATGCCGTTTTTGCGTAACGTCCCTGCCCCGGGCGGGCAGCCGGAATGTGGGTGACATTCCAGTGAAACAGGATACCCGCATCCCCTCATGACATGCGGATACATATAACGCTATGCTGCCCGCGCCTGTCGGGCAAGATGCCCACGGCCATGCCCGGACAGGCAGCCAAGCAAAAAGAGAGCCCCCATGGAGCCAACGAAACAGACAATCGTGCTGGTTGACGATGACAGGAACATCCTGACTTCCGTACAGATGACGCTGGAGGCGGAAGGCTTCATCGTCCAGACCTACACCGATGGCGAAAGCGCGCTGCATGGGCTGCTGTCCCGACCGGCGGACCTTGCGGTGCTGGATATCAAGATGCCCCGCATGGACGGGATGGAGCTGCTCCAGCGCCTGCGCACGCGCTCGCAGCTACCGGTGATCTTCCTGTCATCGAAGGATGAGGAGGTGGACCAGCTCATGGGCCTGCGGCTGGGGGCGGATGACTACATCACCAAGCCATTTTCCCAGCGCCTGCTGCTTGAACGCATCCGCGCGCTGCTGCGCCGCAATGAAGTCAGCCGCAGCGAGGCCGCCGGCATAAGCCCCACCGGCACCATGGTGCGCGGTGCGCTGTCACTGGATGAAACCCGCCACCAGTGCCTGTGGCATGGCCGTGACATCCAGCTTACGGTTACGGAATTCCTGCTGGTCAAGGCCCTTGCGGCGCGCCCCGGCCTGGTCAAGTCGCGCGACCAGCTCATTGACGCCGCGTATGGCGAGAACATTTATGTCGATGATCGGACCATCGACAGCCACATCAAGCGCGTGCGCAAGAAATTCCGGCAGGTGGACGAGGAGTTCAACCAGATCGAGACGCTGTACGGCATTGGCTACCGCTACAAGGAAGAATGATCCAGCCGGATGCCGCATCCTGTCCTATCCTCCCTGCCGTTGCCCGCGCGCCTGCGCCGCCTGATCCCGCGCCGCCGGGGCACGAAAGGCGGCAATGCGGTTGCGGAGTTCATGGAATACCGCACCCGGCTGGTGTCACCGCTCATGCGGCGCATCCTGCTGGTCAACACCCTGCCGCTGGGCCTGCTGGCGCTGACCCTGCTGTACCTGACGCAGTTCCAGAACAGCCTGCTGGAAGCGGAGGTCTCGGCACTGCGTGAACAGGCGCGCATCTATGCCGGGGCACTGGGGCAGAGCGCCATCATCGTCTCGCACCGCGATGTAACGCTGGAACCCGCGCTGGCCCGCCCGCTGCTGGTGCGCCTGACCGAACCCAGCCCGAGCGCCCATGCCCGCCTGTTCGCGCCCGACGGGCACGTGGTGGCCGACAGCCGGGTGGAACAGGCCGACCGCCATGCCGAAAATGGCAGGCCCCCGCCACCCGGCGTGGAGGAGGATGAACACCCCCCCTTCCACCCCCCATCGCTCAACATGGGCGAACGGCTTTACAACTGGCTTCTGGCGCAGTTGCCCACCCTGTCGGGTGAGCGGATCATGACGCTGGACACCCCTGATTCCGATCCTTCCATCCAGCCTGTCACGCAGCCCGATGGCACGCGGATCATGGAAATCCCGCCCTATATCCGCCGCAACGCCAACCACCAGCTTATGGTCACGGTTGCCGAGCCGGTGATGCATGACGGGCGCACCACCGTCGGCATCATCCAGCTTACGCGTGAGGCGCGGGACGTGGACCGCTCCCTGTTCGCGGTACGCTCCTCCATCCTGTCGCTGTTCCTCATGGCGCTGGCGCTGACCATCCTGCTGTCATGGTATCTGTCGCTGACCATCGCACGTCCGCTGCTGCGGCTGGCGGCATCGGCCCATACCATGCGCGAATCCGCCAACCGGACCGACATGGTGCCCGACCGGCTGCTTGCCCGCCGTGACGAGATCGGGGAAGTCGCCCGCGCCCTGCAGGACAGCGCCAGCGCGCTATGGGCGCGGATGGACGCGATCGAGCGTTTTGCCGCCGATGTCAGCCATGAGATCAAGAATCCCCTTTCCTCCATCCGGTCGGCCATCGAAAGCCTGCTGCGGATCGAGGACCCCGAACGCCAGCGCCGCCTCATGTCGATCATCAATGACGACGTGCGCCGCCTTGACCGGCTGATTACCGATATTTCGGATGCCAGCCGCGTGGATGCCGAACTGTCCCGCGCCCGCGCCGCACCCGTGGCGATCGTGCCGCTTCTGTCCGTCCTTGCGGAAATACACCAGGCGACACGCCAGCCCGGACAGCCCTATATGGCAGTGGCCAGCAGCGGTGACAGCGTGGGCCAGAGACTGACCGTTCTGGCGGTAGAAGACCGGCTGGTACAGGTGCTGCGCAACCTGATCGGCAACGCCATTTCCTTCTCGCCGCCCGATGGCAAGATCCTGCTCAGCGCCGTCCCGTCAGGCGGCATGATTGAAATCGCGGTCAGTGATGACGGGCCGGGCATCCCGCAGGCCAAGCTGGACAGCATTTTCGACCGTTTTTATTCCGAACGGCCCAGCAGCGAGAATTTCGGCCAGCATTCGGGACTGGGCCTGTCCATCAGCAGGCAGATCATCGAAGCCCTGCGTGGCACCATCAGCGCCGAAAACCGCATGGACGCCGAAGGGCACGTGCTGGGGGCACGTTTCGTAATCTGCCTGCCACGTGTGGAGACGAAAGCCGAGGTCAGCCGACCTCATCCGTAGCGCGGGTGTAGCGCCGGTACCGGAATGGCGGCGGTTCGGCGGGCAGGGTTTCCAGCACCTTCACGATCCGGTCGTGATCCGGCGCACGGCTGCAGACCGGGTCGGTCGCGGCCGCATCCCCCGCCAGCGCCAGCGCCTGACAGCGGCAGCCACCCCAGTCCTTTTCGCGCTGGTCACAGCTACGGCAGGGCTGCGGCATCCAGTCCGTGCCACGGAACATGGTAAACAGCGGGGATTCACGCCAGATCCATGCCAGCGTATCGTGCCGCACATCGGGGAAGGTGACGTTGGGGATCGTTTCCGCCGCATGACACGGCAGCACGCGACCAGAAGGCGAGATGTTGATGAAACGCCGCCCCCATCCCCCCATGCACGGTTTGGGCCGGTCGGCATAATAATCCGGCGTGACGTAATCAATCGTCAGGCGGCCCGCATATTTTACCCGCGCGGCTTCCACCGCCTGCGTTGTCAGTTCAAGCTGGGCAGGCGTGGGCATGAGGGCGTCCCGATTGGCCAGGCCCCAGCCATAATACTGGGTATGGGCGATCTCGACACGGCGCGCGCCCATTTCCACGGCGGCATCGAGCATCTGCGGCACGCGCGCGGCATTTTCGCGGTAAATGACGAAATTCAGCGTCAGGGGCATGCCATCGGCCGCGATCAGCCGGGCGGCTTCCAGCTTGCGGGTCTGCGCGCCCTTCATGCCGCCGACATGTTCGGCATTGGCCGTATCAATGTCCTGAAAGGAAAGCTGGACATGATCCAGCCCTGCTTCCACCAGAACGGGAAAAGTCTTCTCGTTCAGCAGCACGCCGGAGGTGATGAGATTGGTATAAAGCCCAAGCCCCACCGCATGGCGCACCAGTTCGGGCAGGTCAGGGCGGCTCATGGGTTCGCCACCCGAGAAATGGACCTGCAGCACCCCCATTTCCGCCGCCTGATCAAGTACGCTGATCCACTCGGCCGTGGTCAGCTCGTTCCTGCGCGGTTCCAGCGCCAGCGGATTGGAGCAGTACGGGCACTGCAACGGACAGCGATGCGTCAGTTCCGCCAGAAGGCTCATGGGGGAGAGAAGGGTGTCTGTCATGCCACCAGCACCTGCCGGTTAATCAGATCGGTGATCATGACATGGACATCACGCCCGATCACGTCAACGGGGGCGGCGAACCGGCTGGCCAGTTCCGCCACGATCTGCCCCAGCGTACGGGTCCCATCAACCAGCTTCAGCACCTCCGCCGCGACGGGATCGGGAATGAAGGCCCGTTCCGGCGCCTGAATGATCCAGCGTTCGCGCACGCGGTCATGCTGCAACCTGACCCCGCGCGCGAAACGGATGATGCTGTCTTCTGCCAGACTGGCGGTCATGCCGCATCCGGGCGGAAGGCGCCGGGGGGAATGCGACCGGGGGTTACATAGGCATATTCCAGCTCATCCAGCATCGACCACAGCACGGCGCATTTGAATTTGAGCGCGTCCAGCACCGCCTTCTGCTGCTCCGGCGTGCGGGCGTGTTCCTTCACATAGGCCAGCGCGAAATCGGAATCGCGCGGGGCCTGTGTCAGGCGCGGATGGAAATAGGCCAGCGTTTCGGAGTTCACGAAATCATAATGCTGCAACATCCCCGCGACCCGCTCGCTGATAATGGTGGGCGAGAACAGTTCGGTCAGGGAAGAGGCAATCGCTTCCAGAATGGAGCGGTCACGCACGAATGCAACATAGGCATCCACCGCAAAGCGCGTGGCGGGCAGCAGCCCCTCCAGCGACTCGACATAGGCGCGGTCAAGGCCCAGCCCGTCCGTCAGCTTCAGCCAGCGCGCCACGCCACCGGTGCCCGGTGCGTCACCATCATGGTCAACAAGCCTGCGCCGCCATTCGCGCCGCAGTTCCGCCGTGGGCAGGCGCGCAAGCAGCGTCGCATCCTTGGCGGGGATGCTGGCCTGATAATAATAGCGGTTCAGTGCCCATGCCTGCACCTGCGCACGCGTCAGCCTGCCGTCATGCAGCGCCCGGTGGAAGGGGTGCAGGTTATGGTAGCGTTCCGCCCCGATGGCCCGCAGGGCCGCCTCAAGTTCATCGGGGGAAAGCAGGTGTCCGCTCATGCTGTAATCCTCATCCCGTCATGGGAGACTTCCCACCCTGCGGCCTCGACCTGGGCGCGTTCAGGGGAATCCGCCAGAAGGACAGGGTTGGAGTTGTTGATGTGTATGAAAATCCTGCGTTTGATCCCGAGGTCACGCAGGGCGGCGATGGTGCCTTCCATCCCGTCGATGGACATGTGCCCCATGCGGCGGCCGGTCTTTTCACCCAGCCCCGCGCGGATCATCTCATCATCCACCCACAGCGTGCCGTCGAAGAATACCGCATCCGCCCCACGCAGGCGCACCCGCAGGTTATCGGTCATGCGCGCGCAGCCGGGCACGAAACAGACGCGATGCGCGCCGTCCGATATTTCCAGGCCGATCGTTTCCCCATTTTCGCAGATGGCGGCGGGATCAGGCCCGGCCTCGGCATAAAGCGGCACCTTGCCCGGCACCACAAACGGCACGATGGTCAGGCCCGCGGGCGACCCGTCACGCAGGCGCAGGGACAGCGGCTGGTCAAGCGCCATGGTCTCGCGGGGGACGACCTCGCGGTTCAGGGCTTCAAATATGGGATTGGCATCCAGCATGGCCAGCACTTCGGTCGTGGCCAGCAGGGTAAAGGGCTCACGCTCACGCAGGGTCAGCAGGCCGGTAATGGTATCGACCTCGCCCCCCGTCAGGATCACCCCGGCTATGGGGGTGGAGCGCAGGCCTTCGCGCGGATGCAGCGCGGGGGTCTGGTTTATCTGGGTTCGCAGGTCGGGGGAAGCATTGACCACGAACCAGTGCCTTCCATCCCCACTGATAGCGATGGAAGCCTGTGTGCGGGGCGGGGCTGCTGGATCGCCGGCCCTTGCCCGCCTGCAACCGGGAGCGTTTGAATTCCACTGCGGAAATCCACCGCCCGCCGCCGCGCCGAGAACGATAATGTCGATCATGGACGCAGAGTGTAAAAGAAAATCGCCGCCTGTGCGAGACAGGCGGCGACAATCCTTACTTCTTTTCGCCGCACACGTAGCTGTTGATTTCAGCGCCCAGCGGGACTTCAACGATCTTGGGGGTATTCCAGGCCATGGGACTTCTCCATTGATTGCGATGCCAGAAGGCAGAAGCCTTCCCGTCAGGGTATTTGACCCCTGTCCAATACCGCTTTCAACCCTTGTTTCCCGCCATATGCGGCCGGAAAATTCACGTTAGCGTGTACGCTGCGCGCGCCTGCAATCCCTGCGTAGCCGGAATGTGCCAAAAACCTTGGCCCCATCCCCCATATAGGCCCATAAAGGGACGGATTGCCGTACCTGCGTACCCACCGGTACGCAGGTACCTACATATGTACTGCCCCCGCTGTCTGGGCCGCGCCAGCACATGCCAGGACCCGATTGATGCCGCCCGAGACACAACCGCCCCCCGAGCCCCCGCACCCGTCCTATGAGCAGATCCAGCAGCGCCGCGCCATCGAGGTCATGCGCCACAGCCGGATCGACCTGCGCACGGCCTGCCTGCTGCTGCTCAGCGTGCTGGCGGTTTTCTACACGCTGTATTTCGCATCGGCCATTGTCCTGCCGATGATCCTGGCGCTGGTGGTCAACCTGCTGCTTTCGACGCCAATGCGTTTCCTGCATTCCCGGCTGCACCTGCCCAAGCCACTGGCGGCGCTGTGCCTGATCCTGTGCGTGTTCGGCATTGTGGGCGCTGTGGGCACCGCCATTTCCGTGCCCGCCACCGGCTGGCTGGAGCGCGCGCCCGAAGCGCTGAACACCCTGCGCGACCGTCTGGCCTTCCTGCGCGGTCCCTTCCAGTTACTGACCAGCGCTTCGGACCGCATCCGCAATTTCATGACGATCGCGGGCAGTCATCTCGACCATGCCACACCCGCCGATACGACGAACGAGCATGTCATTGTCGTGTCCACACCCGGCGGTGGCGGTCTGGACCGGTTCAGTTCGTCCATCCTGCTGGGCACGCAGGCGTTCATGGGCCAGTTCTTCACCATGATCCTGATGCTGTTCTTCCTGCTTGCGCAGGGGGACAGCCTGCTCCGGCGGTTTGTGGAGATCATGCCCACCTTCGCCGACAAGCGCCGGACCGTGCAGATCGCCTACCAGATCGAACGCAATGTTTCCCTGTATCTGGCCACCATCACCATCATCAACAGCCTGGTCGGGCTGGCGAACATGGCGCAGTGCTGGCTGCTGGGCATGCCCAATGCCCTGCTGTGGGGGGTGATGGCGTTCCTGCTGAACTACATTCCCATCATCGGCCCGATGATGGGCATCATCATCTATTTTCTGGTGGGCCTGTTTGTTTACCCGTCCGTGTGGCAGGCGCTTTTGCCGCCCGCCATCTATCTGTGCATTCACCTGACGGAAGGCGAGACCATAACCCCCATGGTGCTGGCCCGCCGGTTTACCCTCAATCCGGTTCTGGTGATGGCGTCGCTCATGTTCTGGGACTGGCTATGGGGAATTTTCGGGGCGTTCCTGTCCGTGCCCCTGCTGGCGGTCTTCAAGATCATCTGCGACCATGTGGAGATCCTGACCCCGATCGGCCATATCGTGGGTGGCCCTGCGCATACGACGCCGCAGAAACCCCTCTTTTCCGATACGTCGCCCGCCCCTTCCGGCACCGACACGGCGGATAACCTGCCCGGACCGGAGGACTAACCGTTACCGGAAGCCAGCACATCCAGCCGGGAAACCGACAGCAGGGTAATGGCATAACCCTTGCCGACCTCGATCATGCCCTGACTGCGCATCCAGCTTAGCGTGCGGCTGACGGTTTCAATGGTAAGGCCAAGGTAGTCGGCAATATCCCCACGCGTCATGGGCAGGTTGAGCCGGCAGGGACCACCATTGCCAGCGGGCGGCTGACCGATGCGCATCTGGTCAAGCAGGAAACTGGCGACCCGTTCCCGTGCCGTCTTGCGGCCCAGAAGCAGCATCTGGTTCTGGGCTGCGACAAGTTCGTTGGATGCCTCTTCCAGCAGGCGACGTTCCAGTTTGGGGAAATCATCCAGCAGTTCGGTCATCTTCTCGCGGGAGAAACGGCAGACACGCACCGTATCGATGGCTTCCGCCCCGAAAGCGTAGCTGTCCGATACCGCCAGCCCCAGAAAATGTCCCGGCGCGGCAAACCCGGTGATCTGGCGTCGCCCGTCGGGCAGGGCCTTGAACAGTTTGACGGTGCCTGCTGTCACATTGAAAAAATCGGTGGCGGGGGCGCCTTCCTCGATGAAGCCGCGACCGGGGGGAATGATGGTTTCCACCGCCGCTTCCGCCAGACGGGAAATGTCCCCTTCATCAATGACATTACACACGCTGTTGGGGCGGACGGTGCAGGTGGCGCAGAAATCGGTCTGCAGGCCGGAAGAGCCCATCATGATACGCCGTGGCCGCGACTCGAACTGACACGAAGGCATATCCGACATAATTATTCCCAATTACTTTCAGGTGCCTGCGTTCCGGCCACGTGCAACCGGAATCGTCCATGACCCGGAAAATACCGTGGATCATTCGCAATGGACGGCAAGTATGGCCGATGGATTGATGTAAATCAATGCGTTGATCCATGAAATATTCAGTCATCAGACCAAGCATAAATGGAAATTTTCCACCCCATCCCAAGAAAGATACGACGCGTGCAGGCCGCTCCTCCGCCACTGGTCAGACGACTGGCCCCTGCCGACATTCCTTTGCTGTATCCCCTTGTACGGATGTCGTTTCCACATATCAGCCTGCAGGAATGGGGACGCATCGGACGCAGGCTGTCGCGCCCGGCAAAACATGTGCGCGAAGGGATACTGGTCGCCCATTACGGCACGGCGCGCCCGCCCTGCGCCATGGCGACCTTCCGCCGGGGGTTCGACCTGTATTCAGGCGATACGCTGACGGCGGATTACATCATCACGCTGTCCTATGCCCATAAACAGCAGATCATCGACGCCCTGCTGCCCGCCATGGAAGCGCTGGCCCGTGAACTGGGCTGCACTGCAATCCGTACCTTTTCCTACAGTAACCCAATCACGAACAGGGACATCCCGGTCCCAAAACTGTGTTCAACAAGCCACATTACCGAACGAACAGTGAGGATCGAGCGCAATAAGGAAATAGATCGCCCCCTTTGATTGATTCACATCAAAGCCGAATGTTAGGTGGGCGTGATTTCTGCACAGATCAAATCACATCGAATATTCTTAACACTCTCCGCTGCTACCCAGTTGAGATCAAAATTAAGGTCTGCCCACGATGAAGAACGTTCGTAACCTTGCCCTGTCGGCCGTGCTTGGCGCCGCGGCGCTGACCCCGGTCGCGGTCCATGCGCAGACCGCAGCCCCCACCACCTATGTCAACGCACCGCTGGCGGCCCCTGTCGCACCGGCGCAGCCGAAGGGCCGTTGCGGCATCTTCCAGACCTGCGCCAGCACCAAGATCGGTCTGGGCCGTGGCGACTTCATGATCCGCCTGTCCGCCGTGGGCGTGCTGCCGGAAGATCGTGACAGCAAGGTCTGGCTGAACGGCGCGTCCCTGAACGGGACCCGCATCAAGACCACCAATCAGGTCATGCCGGAACTGACGTTCGAATACTTCGTGACCGACAACATCTCGCTGGACCTGATCGCCACCAGCACCCGTCATGAAGTCTCGGCAGAAGGCGGTGCAGTGGGCCGCAAGCTGGATGTGGGCAGCGCATGGGTCCTGCCGCCGACGGTGACGGTGGCGTGGCATTTCCGTCCGCACAAGCGCCTGAATCCGTATGTGGGCGTTGGCGGTACCTTCATGTGGTTCCACAACATGAACGCCAGCGGCGCGCTGGGCGGTGCGGTCAGCAAGCTGAACTCCGGCTTCACGGGTGGCCCGTCCATCAACGCCGGTGTGGATTACCAGCTCGTTGGCAACTGGTTCTTCAACTTCGACGTGAAGCAGATGTTCGTGCGCATGCATGCATGGGCTGAAAACGACAGCGAAAGCGTGAAGATCAAAGCCCACGACTCGCTCGACCCGACCGTCGTTTCCGCTGGTATCGCCTACCGGTTCTAATGACATGAACGCGGCAGACAGCACCCTGCTTTCCCGCTACGGGGGCAATCTGCCGCGTTACACCAGCTACCCCACCGCAGCACAGTTTTCCGATGCGGTGGGGCCGGCGGACAGTCAGGAATGGCTATCCGCCCTGCCGGCTACGCAGCCGGTCTCCCTTTATCTACATGTTCCTTTCTGCGACACGCTGTGCCGGTTCTGCGGGTGCAATACCGCCGTACTGCGCGATACGGATGCACGGGCGGCCTACGCGGCCCTGCTGCATGAGGAACTGCGCCGGATCCTGAAACTGATCGGCACGGGCCGTCGTGTCACCCACCTGCAATGGGGTGGCGGCACGCCCACCACGCTGCCCGCAGGCGCCATGCGCCGGGTCATGCAGGTCATCCGCCAGAATTTCACGATCACGCCCGATGCCGAAATCAGCATCGAGGTCGATCCCCGTCATCTCCCGCCCGAATATCCCGCCCTGCTGCATGAACTTGGCTTCAATCGCGCCAGCATGGGCGTGCAGGACCTTGACCCGCAGGTGCAGGATGCGTGCGGCCGGATACAGAGCTGGGAACAGACCCGCGCCTGTCTGGATGCGCTGCGCAATGCCGGGGTGGCATCCGTCAATATCGACCTGATCTATGGTCTGCCGCGGCAGGACACCGACAGCGTCACCCGCACGGCGCAGGCCGTGGCCACGCTGCGCCCCGACCGGCTGGCCGTATTCGGCTACGCCCATGTGCCGTGGAAGCAGAAACGCCAGAACCTGATGCCGGTGGGTGAACTGCCGGATGCGCAGGCCCGTATCGAACAGCGCGCCGCCATCGACGCCGTGCTGCGCCATGATCACTTCCTGCCCGTCGGGCTGGACCATTATGCCAGCCCCGATGACAGCATGGCCCGCGCCATGCGGGCGGGCACGCTGCACCGCAATTTCCAGGGCTATACGGTTGATGGCGCCGCCGCGCTGATCGGGGTGGGGGCGTCGGCCATTTCCTCCCTGCCCGGTGGCATGACACAGAATGCGGTGTCATCCGCCGCCTATGCCCGGCTCATGGCGCAGACAACGGACAGCCTGCCCGTTGTGCGCGGCGTGCGGCTGGAAGATGACGACCGTGTGCGCGCCACAATAATCGAACAGATCATGTGTACCATGCAGGTCGATGTGGACCAGATCATCCTTGACCATAACCTGCCCACCAGCAGTTTCGATACCGAACTGTCCCGGCTGGACCCCATGATGCGCGACGGGCTGGTCAGCATGACCGCGCGGCATGTCCGCGTTACCGAAAAGGGGCGTCCCTTCGTGCGCCATGTCGCCGCCGTGTTCGACCGCTACCTGTCGCCGCAGACCACGCCACTCCATGCCAGCGCCCTGTAAGGACGCCAGCCTTCCCTGTCCTGCAACCGCGTAGCATCCAGCAGGTAAAACGTCCCCCCATGCATCCCAACTGCGTTATTGCGGCCCTTGCCAACAGCCCGGTCCAGCCATGGCCCTTTCCGCACTGGCAGCTTCATGACGTGCTGCCCGCCCCGGTTGCATCCGCGCTGGTGACATGGATGCCGGACAGTCAGTTCATCGGCGGGAACAGTGGCGGACAGCGGGCCGGGCGCAACGGGCAGCGGCTGTTCATCACGCCCGCGCGGCGGGCCGCCAGCCCCGCGCTGGACCATCTGGCCCGCCTGTTCGATGACCCGCACACCCGTGCGACATTCACCACGCAGTGCAATGCCCGGATTGAAGATGCGGCCCTGCGCCTTGAACTCTGTCTGGATGCCGATGGCTTCTGGCTTGAACCCCATACCGATATCGGGGCCAAGCGGCTGACGCTTCTGGTATCGCTTTCCATGGGGGCGGATGCCCATGACTGGGGCACGGATATCATGACGGCGGAGGGTACGCCCGTAGCGCGTGCATCGGGTGCCTTCAATTCTGGCCTGCTGTTCATTCCATCGGACCATTCATGGCACGGCTTCGTGCCGCGCGCGCTGAGCGGCGTGCGCCGGACACTGATCGTCAATTATGTTGGCCCCGAATGGCAGGCCATGAATGAACTGGCCCGCCCGCCGCGCGTCACATAGGCGCGGACGGTTGCCTGTCCGTTGCTGGTTCGATACGAAACAAACCTTTATTCCCCGCCAAAACGGTTCTAGGAAGCGTTTCCACCAAGTGTAATCCCATTCATCCCATGTCATCCCGGTCATGACGCAAGAGGACAACAGAGGCATGAGCGAGACTCCGCGCGAGACTATGGAATTCGATGTCGTCATCGTTGGCGGCGGCCCGTCGGGCCTGGCGGCGGCCATCCGGCTGCGCCAGCTTGCCCCCGACGCCAGCGTATGCCTGATTGAAAAAGGCAGCGAGATTGGCGCCCATATCCTGTCGGGTGCCGTAATCGAACCACGCGCGCTGGCAGAACTCCTGCCCCACTGGCGGGAAGAGGGCGCCCCGCTGAACACCCCCGTGACAGAGGAGCAGATGCTCTACCTGACACAGGACAACAGCCTTGAAGTCCCGTTCCTTGAACGCGTGATGCCGCACATGCGCAACCACGGCAATTTCATTGTAAGCCTTGGTGATTTCTGCCGCTGGCTTGCCGGACGGGCGGAAGAGCTGGGGGTTGAAATCTATCCCGGCTTTGCCGGTGCCGAAGTGCTGATCGACGATGATGGCCGCGTCGCGGGCGTTGCCACGGGTGACATGGGCGTGGGTCGCGATGGCCAGCCGGGCGACAACTATGCCCCTGGCATGGAACTGCGCGCGAAATACACCCTGTTCGCCGAAGGCTGCCGGGGATCTCTGACCAAGCAGGTCATGGCGATGTACAACCTGCGCAAGGGCGTGGATGACCAGACCTATGGGCTGGGCATCAAGGAACTGTGGGAAATCCCCAAGGAAATGCACCGCCCCGGCATGGTGCAGCACAGCTTCGGCTGGCCGCTGGATGACCGGACCTATGGCGGCGCGTGGATGTACCATTTTGGCGACAACCTCGTCTCCTACGGGTTTGTGGTCGGTCTGGACTACCCCAATACATGGCTGTCCCCGTTTGACGAGATGCAGCGCGTCAAGCTGCATCCGGCCTTCCGCCCGTATTTTGAAGGTGGCCGTCGCATCGCCTATGGCGCGCGCGCGCTGTCCGAAGGCGGCATCCAGTCCATTCCCCGCCTGACCTTCCCCGGCGGGGCGCTGATTGGCGATACGGCGGGCTTCCTGAACGTACCCAAGATCAAGGGCACCCATACGGCCATGAAATCGGGCATGCTGGCGGCGGAAGCCGTGGCGGAAGCCCTGATCACCAGCCGCGTGGAGCCGGGTTCCTATACCCGCCGCATCCGGGATTCGTGGCTGTGGACCGAACTGCGCGCGGTGCGCAACATCCGCCCCGCCTTCGCCAAATTCGGCATGAAGGGCGGCGCGCTGTATTCCGGTATCGACGCCATGCTGCTGCGCGGTCGCGCACCGTGGACACTGCATACCCGCCATGGCGATAACGAGACCCTGGAACCGGCAGCCGTTTCCCCGCAGATCCAGTATCCCAGGCCGGATGGCAAGATCACGTTCGACCGCCTGTCCTCGGTCTTCCTGTCCGCCACCAATCATGAGGAGGACCAGCCCGTCCACCTGAAGGTGCGCAACATGTCGCTGTGGAAAACGGTGAACTGGAACATCTTCCGCGCGCCGGAAAGCCGTTACTGCCCCGCGGGCGTGTACGAAGTGGCGGATGAGGATACGGACCCGCGCCTGCAGATCAACGCGCAGAACTGCGTGCACTGCAAGACCTGTGACATCAAGGACCCGGCCCAGAACATTGACTGGGCCACGCCGGAGGGCGCAGGTGGCCCCAACTATCCGGGCGGGATGTAATCCGGCGGCAGGTACGGTATGTATCTGCCAAACACGTTGCCCTTATCCGAAGACAGACAGGCAAATATGCAATGAAGGTTCTCGTACCCGTTAAGCGCGTGATCGATTACAACATCAAGCCTCGCGTAAAAGCCGATGGTTCCGGCGTGGAAACCGCTGGCGTCAAGATGTCCATCAACCCCTTCGACGAAATTGCGGTCGAAGAAGCCGTGCGCCTGAAGGAAAAAGGCGTTGCGACCGAGATCGTCGCGGTCTCGATCGGGGAAGCGAAGGCACAGGACACCCTGCGCACCGCCATGGCCATGGGTGCTGACCGCTCCATTCTGGTGGAAACCGATGTGGTGACGGAACCGCTGGCGGTGGCCAAGGTGCTCAAGGCGCTGGTGGAGAAGGAAAAGCCCGACCTCATCATCCTTGGCAAGCAGGCCATTGACGATGACATGAACGCAACCGGCCAGATGCTGGCGGGGCTGCTGGACCGCCCGCAGGCGACGTTCGCCTCCAAAGTGGACGTGGCGGATGGCGCCGTGACCGTTACGCGTGAAATCGACGGCGGCCTGCAGACCATCAAGCTGGCGCTGCCCGCCATCATCACGACGGACCTGCGGCTGAACGAACCGCGTTACGCCTCGCTGCCCAACATCATGAAGGCGCGCAAGAAGCCGATGGAAAAGATCACGCCGGCTGATCTGGGCGTGGACATGACCCCGCGCCTGAGCGTGATTTCCGTGGCCGAGCCGCCGGAACGCAAGGCGGGCATCAAGCTCGATTCGGCAAGTGAACTGGTTTCGCGTCTGCGCAACGAAGCAAAGGTGATCTGATCATGACCGTTCTCGTTTATCTGGATCATGAGGGTGGCGCGATCCGGCAGGCATCGCGTTCGGCCATTACGGCGGCGGCGAAGCTGGGCGATGTCGATGTGCTGGTAACCGGTGCCGACGCGGCTGGGGCAGCGAAGGCGGCAGCGGCCATTCCGGGCGTGAAGAAGGTGATCCAGGTTGCTGACAGCACCGGCAACAGCGAACTTGCCGAACCTGTCGCAGCCCTGCTGGCCGATCTGGCGGGTGGCTATACGCATATCCTTGCCGCGTCGTCCGCATCGGCCAAGAATGCGCTGCCCCGTGCGGCAGCACTTCTGGATGTGCAGCCGATCCCCGATATCGTCGCCATCAACGATGCCGATACCTTCGTGCGCCCGATCTATGCGGGCAGCGCGCTGGCGACGGTAAAGTCCGCCGATGCGAAAAAGATCATCACGGTCCGCGCTTCCTCCTTCGATCCGGCTCCTGCCGAGGGCGGCAGCGCGGTGATCGAGGAAGTCGCCCTGCCTGCGGGTCCGGGGGGATCGACCTTCATCTCGACCGAACTGTCCAAGTCCGAACGCCCGGAACTGGAATCCGCGCGCGTGGTGGTATCCGGTGGACGTGGCATGCAGAACGAGGAGAACTTCAAGCTCCTCAACCCGCTGGCCGACAAGCTTGGCGCCGCCATTGGCGCATCCCGCGCGGCGGTGGACGCAGGCTTCGTGCCCAACGAATACCAGGTCGGGCAGACCGGCAAGATCGTGGCGCCGGAACTGTATATCGCCCTTGGCATTTCCGGCGCGATCCAGCATCTCGCGGGGATGAAGGACAGTAAGGTCATTGTCGCGGTGAACAAGGACCCGGAAGCACCGATCTTCCAGGTGGCGGATTACGGTATCGTGGGCGACCTGTTCACGATCCTGCCGCAGCTTGAAGCGGAACTCGACAAGGCTGGCTGACCCTTAGGGTTCATGGCTGCAAAAGGGGCGCGGGCTTCATTCCCGCGCCCCTTTTTTCATGTACGGCTATTCGTTTTCCAGCACGGCATGGGCGCGGGCGACCACCGTGTCATAGTCCTGCTGTGTCAGATCCCCTCGATGCAGCATTTCACTGGCCCGCGCCAGGGCGTCACGCGCATGGGTGGCGTCGGGTATGGGGCAACGTCGGCCGGGCAGGGCAAAAGCTGAATCCGGCAAAGCATCACGTTCGGCCGCTGTCAGTCTGGACATCGGGTCTTCCTCCCTAAACGAGATGGTTCCCGCAACTTCAGGAACCCGTTGCAGGGTAGAGAAAGCCCGCGCGGACAAGATACGTAAAAGACGGATGGCACCCCGCCATTTTCCGCCACACAAAAAAACAGGGTCCCCACAAGGGGGACCCCGCCAGTAGGACAACCGTGCATTGGCACTCTATCCTGTCCGGCATTTATACCGGCTATTCTTGGTATTTATGGAAGCCAGCAGGCTTCGTGTGATTATGTATGCCATTCTTATTTTCAAACGTCAACAATAAATATAAATAAAAAAGGAATTTTACTTTTTTTGCACTGCACAATTCATATGTTTATTTTGCACCGCACAATCAACCCGAAGTATATGAAGAACAGCGCGTCATCTGTCTCCCGCGCCCCGGAAAACAGGGGCTACAAGGGCCTTGTGCCGACATTCATTGCCCCGCATCATACAGGGGACGGATCACCGCAGGCCCGGCCACATCATCCGCCCTGCAGCAGACAGGACACCCGATGGGGGGACAACCCACAACCCGACCACATGCGACATTCTGCACAGGGAAAATTGTCCGCCACGTCGTTGTCATGGCAGGGACGGGGGCCATTGGCCTCATGGCTGTCTTTGTCGTCGATCTGCTGAACCTTTTCTACATTTCCTGGCTGGGCGATCCGGCGCTGACCGCGGCAATCGGCTTCGCGGGCGTGGTGAGCTATGTGCAGATCGCGGTCTCCATCGGCCTGTCCATCGGGATCGGTGCCATCAGCGGCAGGCTGATCGGCGCGGGCCGGATTGAACAGGCCCAGCGGGTCGCATCCTCCTTCGGCATCGTCATGGTCGGGCTGTGCCTGCTGATCGGCATCGCCACCGCATGGCTGGCGGGTCCGCTGCTGATCCTGCTGGGCGCAAAGGGGGAGGCCGCGCGACAGGCGACGGTTTTCCTTGAAATCGTCTCCCCCGGCCTGCCGCTGATTGCTGTGGGCATGGGATGTTCGGGCCTGCTGCGTGCAATCGGGGCGGCGCGCATTTCCATGAACGTGACGCTGATGGGGGCGATCATATCGGCCATTGCCGATCCGGTAATGATTCTTGGGCTGGGCCTCGGGCTGAAAGGGGCCGCCATCAGCACCATCGTGTCGCGCGCGATCGTGGCTCTGGTCGGCTTTCGCTGCGTGCGTCAGCATGGCCTGTTCGGCAGGCCGGTCCGCACCCATGTGCTGAGCGATACCAGACTGGTGGCGCAGGTTGCGATGCCCGCCATCCTGACCAATCTTGCAACGCCCGTCGGCAGCGTGTTCGTAACGCATGCGATGGCGGGTTTCGGGCTGGCGGCAGTGGCCGGGCAGGCGACCATCGAACGCATCGTGCCGGTGGCCTTCGCCTTCGTCTTTGCGCTGACGGGATCGGTTGGTCCCATCATGTCGCAAAATCTGGGGGCGGGGAAACTCGATCGCGTGCGCGAAACCCTTGTAGCATCGCTATGGCTGGTCGCGGGCTGCGTTGCGCTGACATGGATGATCCTGTTCCTGACACAGGATCTGGTGGTGCGCGTATTCTCGGCGCAGGGAACGGCGGCAATGCTGATCCACCTGTTCTGCAACTGGACCATTGCCGGTTATGTCTTCATCGGCATGCTGTTCGTGGCCAATTCCGCGTTCAACAACCTTGGATGCCCCCTGTATTCGACCCTGTTCAACTGGGGACGGGCGACACTGGGCACCATTCCGTTTGTATGGGTGGGCATGAAATTCGGGCCTGCGGGCGTGCAGGTAGGGCAGGTTCTGGGCTGCGTGCTGTTCGGCTCATATGCCGTCATGACAGCCTTTGGCGTGGTCCGGCGGCTCCACCCCGGTGACAGGGCCACCGAACAGGCCATGCCCGTCATTCCCCCACCGCAAAGTGGCGAGGCCGGGATGATCGAACTGGATGAACTGGACCATTCAGCGTGAAACGGGGGCGGTGACGCCCCGCAGCATCGCACCGATGACAGGGCCGATACTGTCGCGCCAGTGGGGCAGTTCAAGGCCGAATACCTGCCCCAGCCGCGTGCAGTCGAGCCGCGTATCCACGGGCCGCGTAGCCGGGGTAGGCCACTGCGTGGTGTCAACAGGCAGGACCGGCGGCACGGGGTGGCCATGCCGGGCCGCATGATCCAGTGCGGCACAGGCCAGTTCATGCCATGTCGCACTGCCCTGTCCCGCAACATGGAATATGCCCCGGTAACAGGGCTGCCAGCCCGCTTTTAGTATCCGTCGGGCGATATGCAGCAGGACATGGGCCAGATCCTCCACACAGGTCGGATTACCGCACTGGTCCGCCACCACTTTTAAATGCGGCCGCTTTCGCGCGGCATGAACGATGGTGTGGACAAAATTCCCTGCCCGCGCCCCGTAAACCCATGCCGTGCGCAACACCATCGCATGCGCACAGGCATGCAGGACCGCTCTTTCCCCCTCCGCCTTGGTGTGGCCATAGACATTGCGGGGATCGGGGGCATCTTCTTCCGTATAGGGGTGGCCCTTCAGGCCACTGAAGACATAATCGGTGGAAACATGCAGCAGCGGCACGGCCTGCCCCGCGCAGAGCCATGCAAGCAGGGCCGGCCCTTCGGCATTGACCTGCCGGGCCGGGCCGGGCTGGTCTTCCGCCGCGTCCACCGCCGTCCATGCGGCGGCGTTGATAACAAGGTCAGGCCGGATTTCCTGCATGGTCCGCACGACGGTATCCGGCAGGCTGAAATCGAAATGCGGACGCCCCACTACGGTAACCGTAGCCCCCCCGCACCGCATCAGGGCCGTGGCGAGCTGGCCCGAACCGCCCGTGACCAGAATACGCGAACCCGAACGGGATACCATGCGCCGGCCCGGTCCGGTCATGGCAGGACGAACCAGTCAATGACACTGGAAAACGGCAGGGCCTGTTCATCGCGGGGGGACACGATGGCCTGACAGTCGCTGACGGGCCAGTCGATGCCCAGACTCTCGTCATTCCAGCGCACGCTGCGTTCACAGGCGCGGTCCCACAGGTCGGTGCATTTGTACTGCACCTCCGTATTGTCACCCAGGGTGCAGAAACCATGGAGGAAGCCGGGGGGAATCCAGAACTGGCTGCCGTTTTCCGCACTCAGGGTAACGGCGGCCCACTGCCCGAAGCTCCGTGATCCCATGCGCACATCAACCGCTACGTCCCAGATTGCACCCCGTGTGCACCGCACCAGCTTGCCCTGCGCACAGGGCGGAACCTGACAGTGCAACCCCCGCACCACCCCCCTGTGGCGTGAAAGACTGTGATTGTCCTGAACGAACGGCGCGGTAATGCCGATTTCCGCCAGGGTGGCGGCATTATAGGTCTCGCTGAAAAAACCACGCTCATCTTCAAAACGCGGTGGAGTGAGCAGCAGCAGCCCGTCCAGGGGCAGTGTTTCCACCTTCATGATGCATGCCCCGGCGCATGCCGCTGGCAGTGCCGCGCGTGATCGACTGTCAGGGTAGAAAAGACGCCCTGATCACCCGCCCGTCCAAACTGGGTAAAAATCCGCATACCGATCCGCTCTTTGCCTGTTCCCCCGTACGAAAACACCGGGGTTCCATCACGTTGTCCTGAAAAGCAGTCTTAACGCGATACATGTTACGAACTGATTAAGGCCAAAATAGAACAGGCCCCATACGCGACAGCATAAGGGGCTGAAAAAGACTGATTTTTATTTGAAGAGGGGGTACCAGATAAGGAATCTGGTGGAGCCAAGGGGAGTCGAACCCCTGACCTCCTGAATGCCATTCAGGCGCTCTCCCAACTGAGCTATGGCCCCACTATTCCAACCCGCGTGGCCATCTATTCTGGCCAACCGTGGTTCGGTTCGCGGGGTATAACCATTAGTTCCGGGCAATGCAACCCCCCCGCAAACCGATTTATCGCATGATGATATTATCGGCCCTGAGCGCATCCAGCAGGGGCAGCAATGGCAGGCCGAGGATGGCGGCGTGATCGCCCTCGATACGGGAAAACAGGTGAATGCCCGGCCCTTCCAGCCGGTAACAGCCGACACAGGACAGAATCGCATCCCCTTCGATCGCCAGATAGCGATCCAGAAAGGAATCGCTGAACGCGCGCATATGCAGTACGGGGCACGCGACATGGCGCCATGTTTCGCGGCCATCACGCATCATCACCACCGCCGTATGCAGCATATGGGCCTTTCCCCGTAGGGTGCGGAGGTGGCAGCGCGCGACCGAAAGGTTTTCGGGTTTGTCGAACCATTCCCCCGCGCAGGACAGCATCTGGTCCGCGCCGATCACGACCGCACCCGGATCAGCCCGTGTCGCCCGTGCCTTGGCGCGGGCGAGTTCGAGGGCGGTCTGGCTGGCATCCATTTCCTGTTCACGGCAATGCTGGCGGATGGCGTGTTCATCCACCTCCGCCGCGCGGCATGTCACCGAAAGGCCCGCCGATTCCAGCAGGGCGCGGCGGGCGGCTGAACGGCTGGCCAGTACTATCGGGGGCGACTCCGCCTGTAACGGATGCGTCTTTAGTACTAAATTCGAGTCGCCCGGCATCACCTTCTCCGTACTGATGAAATGAAACATGAAATTCGACGCGTTCGAGTACTGGGGTACATGGGGACAGTACTCCAAACAGTTCTGCGCCGTACCGAGTACCGTGGACAACGGGTACACCTGCAGACGCGGTGGGTTGTACACAGGCTTATGTCGGTACAATCTGGATAACTCTCCCGACCCACGGGAATCCTTGGAGTCGGAAACTGTACACTCTGTGGGAAAAGTGGGGTACATTTTCGGAAGTGCGGGTACCCCGTCATCCACAGCACTTAAAGCACATCAAAAATTTTCTTTCTCTTTTCTTTTATTGTTTTGAAAGGAGCACGCGCATCGCGCCTGCCCGCTATCCGTCGGCGGGAAAGTACGAGATAGTCCGGCCACAACGAAACAGAACGACGGATCGATGACTGAAACACGCAAACCCCTGCTCGCTACCCTGTTGGGAGAGGCAACATGGCCGCCTCCGGTATGGCTGATGCGACAGGCGGGCCGGTTCCTGCCGGAATTCCGGGCCCTGCGTGAAAAAGCGGACTTCCTGACACGCTGCATGACGCCGGACATGGCAGTAGACATCACGCTGCAGCCCATCCGCCGTTTTGGCATGGATGGCGCGATCCTGTTTTCGGATATCCTGATCCTGCCCTGGGCAATGGGTCAGTCGCTTGATTTCGTGCCCGGCAGGGGGCCTGTGCTGGGACCGGTGCGTTCACAGGCGGATCTGGAACGGCTTGATCCGGACCGGGTCACAAAAGCGATCGAGCCGGTCATGGAAACCCTCCAGCGGCTGCGCAGGATCGTGGACGGGCCGGAAGCAATCGGTCCGGCCAGACCGGGACAGGTCACGGTGATCGGTTTCGCGGGCGCACCGTTCACCGTGGCGTGCTACATGGTCGAAGGCCATGGCTCGCGGGAGTTCGAGGAAACCCGCAGGCTTGCCTATACTGACCCGGCCTTCTTCGATCGGCTGATCGACCTGCTGACCACCGCGACGGCTGACATGCTGTGCGCCCAGATCGAAGCGGGCGCGGAAGCGGTCATGCTGTTTGATAGCTGGTCCGGCCTGCTGCCACCGTCGCAGTTCCGCAGGCATGTCATCGAACCTGCGCGGCGGATTACCGAAATCATCAGGTCGCGCCATCCTGGCACGCCTGTTATCGGCTTCCCACGTCTTGGCGGGCTTATGGCGATTGAATACGGGCACCAGACCGGCGTGAACGCCATGGCGCTCGATACCGGGGCCGATATGAAGGCCGTGGCCGCGCAGGTGCCTGATACGCTGGTGCTTCAGGGTAATCTCGACCCGATCCGCGTGCTGGCTGGCGGGGAAGGCATGCGCGCCGAAGCCCGCGCCATCCGTGACGCCATGAAGGGCCGGCCGCATGTGTTCAACCTTGGCCATGGCGTCATTCCCGCCACCCCGCCCGAGCATGTCGGCGACCTGATCAAGACCATCCGGGATGTGTGAATGATGCTGCCTGCCGCCCTGCGCCCCGATGGCGCGCTCAAGCTGGTCATTTTTGACTGTGACGGTGTCCTGATCGACAGTGAGGGGCCGTCATGCCGGATGATCGCCCGCTCCTTACGTGAACACGGGCGCACGATCAGCGACGAGGACGCGGTCCACCGTTTCGCGGGGCATGCGCTGACCGCGCTCAAGCATGAGATCGAACAGGCGGAGGGCATTACCCTGCCTGCCGACTGGCCCGCGCAGATGCAGCGCAACCTTGTTTCCCTCATGCGCAATGAGGCTGAAACCATAGAAGGCGCGCCCGCGATGCTGCGTGGCGTGGCCGCACTTGGCCTGCCCTACCGCATCGGCTCCAACTCCTCGGTGCAGGAAATGGAGGCGAAGTTTGGCCGGACCGGTCTGGATGCCCTGATCGTGCCGACGTGCATCCACTCCGCACGCGATATGGGCTGTCCCAAGCCGGACCCGGCGGTCTATCTCGCGGCAGCACAGGCACAGGGCGTACCACCGGGCGAATGTATCGTGCTGGAAGATACCGAAACCGGCGCCCGTGCCGCACGTAGCGCCGGCATGGGCTGCGTGCTGCTGCGCTCCGCCGAACTGCCCGCACCGTCATGGCCGGGTCTGCTGCGTATCGCGCATCTGGATGAATTCGTGCCGCTGCTGCGCCGGATCATGGCCAGCCAGCAGGGGGATGCGAACGGAAATGGCTGAAGTGCTGATCCCCTTCATGCTGTGGATCAAGGCCTTCCATATCATCTCGCTCATCGCGTGGATGGCGGGCGTGTTCTACCTGCCCCGCCTGTTCGTCTATCACTGCCAGGTGGCGGTGGGATCAGCGGAATCCGAACGTTTCAAGGGCATGGAATACCGGCTGCAGCGGTTCATCATGCTGCCCGCCATGATCAGCACCTTCGTATTCGGTGGCCTGCTGGCAGGCATTCCGGGTCTGGTGGACTGGCATGCAGGCTGGTGGATGACCAAGCTTGCGGCGGTGATCGCACTGGCGGGCTTCAACGGGGCCTGCGGACGGTGGCGGCGGGATTTCGCCAATGATCGCAATACCCATACCGAACGGTTCTATCGTATCGCCAATGAAGTGCCGACCGTTCTCATGATGATCATTGTCATCATGGTTGTTGTCCGCCCGTTCTGAAAACAGGCGGACAACAGCAGCCACGGATCAGAGCAGGGACGAACCCTGCTTCAGGACCGCGTTACAGACCTTCGTGCTGACCTTCTGCTTCAGGTTCCCGCTGAGCGAGGACAGGGAGAAGGTATTGCCGGTACCCGTATCCAGAATACCCTTCTGGCCGTTGGTGTACTGGCTGCCGGTGGTATCCATGCCCGCCTTCTGCTTCAGCGAGGACAGCAGCGTGGTCGGGCTGTTGCCCTGCAGGTAGTTGTTCTGCACGCAGTAGCCAAGCAGGCCGGTAACGTTGGAAGGGGCGAGGGAGGAAACGGAGGGAACGTTCAGCCCGCTGCCCGAAAGCAGTCCCGCCGCATTACCCAGTCCACCCGACGAGCCACCACCCGCGAGGCCGCCAAAACCCTGCGCATGCGCGGGCGTGCCCGACAGGGCCGCGGCCACCGGCAGGGCGGCGAGCAGGGCCAGGAAACGGTTTGATGTCTTCATGTGATATAACTCCTCAGATCACGGTCGCGGGAATGGCAGGGCCGGTATGGTCCTGCCCGTCTTTCCCTACGGGCCGCGGGAACGGGTCGCGGCGGGTCAGGCGACCCCAAGCATCAGCATGCCATAGATTTTGGCCATCACCGGTATCAACACATACTGGATGAGCAGAAGCAGCACGAGCGGGCTGAGATCGATGTTGGCCACATTCGGCAGGATATTGCGGATCGGACGCAGCACCGGTTCGGTCATGCGGTACAGGAAATTGGACATCTTCCAGACAATCTGGTTGCGCGGGTCCAGAATGCCGAAACCGATGAGAAAGCTGAACAGGCAGGCCAGCAGCACGACCCATGTATAAAGCTGGATAAGTTCAAACAGCAGCTGAAAGATGATGGAAATCAACGGGCCAACTTTCATAGATGACGGGAAATGGAATTTAGTGTCCGTGGCGTGCGCATACAACTGTCATGAAGTCGCCGGATCGGGCAGAAAACAGGTTCAGGACCGGAAAATGGGCCTTGACTTGCGGGGCAGGGACGGTATTTATCGCGCAAAGATGTGGGGCTGTAGCTCAGATGGGAGAGCGCCTCGTTCGCAATGAGGAGGTCAGGGGTTCGATTCCCCTCAGCTCCACCACATCCTTTCCTTAAAAAATATATTGCCTGTCATGACTGCGCCGGATGGCGGCAGCATTTTACGCGTCCGTGGCTTCGTGTTCCGGCAGGGCGATGAGTTCGATTTCCGCAAGCTGGCCGGGCGTGTCGAAATGACTGACCAGCCGCAGCGTGGTTGCGGGACAGGTACGGCCGAACAGGTCGTGAAGGAGCGGAAAGCAGGCGTTGAACCCTTCGGTTTCACTCAGGATGAATACGATACGGGTTACATCCTGCGCCGTCATGCCCTGTCGGGTCAGGTTGCTGATCCCGACGGAAAGGGCCTGCCGGATCTGGGCGAACACATCGGGCGGAAACTGCCCGGTCTGGGCGTCGATACCCGTCAGGTGCCGGATCTGTATTTCTGGCGGCGGGCGAAACGGCGTGTTTTCTTGCATCCCCCATAGAATCACAAAATGGTCATCTTTTGTCCATAAAAATTTTTCTTTCCCCGAAACGACGGCTTTCGGATAAGTCTTGATTTATGACCGTTCCGATCCAGATCCATGCTTCGTGCGCCGCACGGCGCGGGCAGGGCATTCTGCTGACCGGGCCGTCGGGGGCAGGCAAGTCCGACCTGTTGCTGCGCCTTGTCGATGCGGGTTACGATCTGGTGGCGGATGACCGTGTCTGCCTGCATGATGGGTGGGCCAGCGCGCCACCGAAACTTGCCGGCCTGCTGGAGGTTCGTGGTATCGGGATCATACGCATGGACTGGCGTGCGCGGGTGCGGGTGGCTGCGGTCGCGCGACTGGTGGGGGTAGCAGACTATCCACCCCGGCTGCCGGGTCATCCCGCACATGACAGGCTGACGGGCCTGCCGGAGTTTTTTATTGATCCCGCACTGCCATCCGCCGTGGCGCGGATCGGGCTGGTGCTGGACTGTGCCGCCGGGAACAGGCACCTGCTGGATGAAGGGCAGATGTGATGCTGCCACCACTTTTCATGATTGTCTTTTCAGGGGACAATAAGAATAGGAAAAGGTTTCGATCCCGTCATGATACAGCGATCTGTCATTTGGCATATGGCTGACAGAAGTCAGGATTTTGCGTGACTGACACCATGCATGAAGATACGCCTCTCCCGCGTCGTATCCTGCTTGTGACCGGGCTGTCCGGCGCAGGGAAATCCTCGATTCTCCGCATTCTGGAGGATCTGGGGCATGAGGTGATCGACAATCCCCCGCTGGGCATGCTGGATGAAATCGTGGCCCGCGCCGAACGGCCCGTGGCGGTGGGGGTGGATTCCCGCACCCGTGGCTTCGATGCTTCCGCCGTGCTTGCCGCCCTTGCCCGGCTGCGCGTCAATCCGGCGCTGAATGCCGAACTGATCTACGCCACGGCGGAGGAAAGCGTACTCCTGCGCCGCTATACCGCCACCCGCAGGCGTCACCCGCAGGCAGCCCATGGCACCGTAAAGGAAGGGATCGAAGCTGAAATCCGGCTGACCTCCCCGCTGCGCGAAGCGGCCGATGTCGTCATTGATACCTCCGACCTGCCACCGCCGGAACTGCGTCAGCTTGTCGAAGCCCGGTTTGGCGAATGGTCGGCGGGCGGTGTGGACGGGCTGACCGTGGCGCTGATGTCCTTTGCCTTTCCCGCCGGCCTGCCGCGGGAAGCGGACATGGTGTTCGATGCCCGTTTCCTGACCAATCCCTATTACGACCCAGCCCTGTCCGCCATGACCGGACTGGATGCGGCGGTTGCGGATTATGTGGCGCGCGATCCCGATTATCAGGAATTCCTGGACCGGATGGCGGGGCTTCTGGACCTTGTCCTGCCGCGCTTCGTGCGCGAAGGAAAGAAATACGCGACCATCGCCATCGGCTGTTCGGGGGGACGGCACCGTTCCGTCACCCTTGTCGAAGCGCTTGCGCGCAGGCTTGCGCAACGGGCGGAAAATGCCCATTCCCCTGACGCGTGGCCGGTCGTGGTCATGCATCGTGAACTGGCCCGTCAGGGCCGCAGCAGCTGGCGCTGGGCCAACCGCCCGCGTGGACTGTCAGAGACAACGGAGCGGACAGCCCACACATGATCGGTCTTGTGTTTGTCATGCACGGTATTCTGGGTGAGACCCTGAAGGGGGAACTCGAACATGTCGTGGGTCCGCAGGGGCAGGCGACGGTGTTCAACGTGACCCCTGCGACGTTACCCGGAACCTGTCGCTGCGGGTTGCTGGAAGCCATCGACTCCGTTGATAGCGGGCAGGGGGTCATCCTTTTGACCGACATGTTTGGCAGCACGCCATCCAATGTTGCGATATCCGTCCTGCAGAACGACCGGGTGGAAGTGCTGACGGGTGTGAACATGCCCATGCTGGTCAAGCTTGCGCAGATGCGCGGCCATGCCAGCATGCAGGACTGCCTGAACGGGGCGGAAGAAGCGGGCAGGCGGTACATATCGGTCGCATCGCACCTGCCGCCGGCCTGCCTGTCCGGTACGGGGGACTGTCTGGGCCAGATCGATGGCGTGGCCGGTCATGGTGGCTGATCGCATGGCGCAGGATACGTCGCACGAAGCACAGGCCCGTATCGTGAACCAGCGCGGGCTGCATGCGCGCGCCGCCGCGCGGTTTGTGACGGTTGCGGAAAAGTTCGACGCCATGGTCGATGTCATCCATGTGGACATGACGGTTTCGGGCCATTCCATCATGGGGCTCATGATGCTGGGGGCAGGCAGGGGCGAGACGATCTGCATCCGTACCCAGGGGCCGCAGGGTCCGCAGGCGCTGTCGGCCCTGCTCAGGCTGGTCCGGGCCGGCTTTGATGAAGACGACTGAACGCCGCCCCGCGCGTCGGGGGCGGCCAGGTGAAATCCGGCTTGAAGGTCAGCCTGTCTCTCCCGGCGTTGCGATCGGTTATGCCGCGATCGCGCATGAACCGGCCCCGCCGCCGGTCGATATGGCACGGCGCGACTGCGATCCGGCCCATGAACGCACGCGCCTGCATGATGCGATCAGCCGCTCCGTCGCCCAGCTTGGTCGGCTGCATGACCGTCTTGCCCTTCTGCCCGAGGACGGGCAGGTGGAAATCGGTTCCCTGCTGGAAGTCTACCGGCGCATGCTTGGCCCGTCGCGCCTGCGTCGCGGGATCGAGGGACGACTGGATCAGGGCATGGTGGCCGAAGCCGCCGTCATGCAGGAAACCGAAGCGCTTGCGGGCTTCATGCTCGCCCCGCCCGGCAGGCCCGCCCCGGAAGGGGAAGACGCGGTGGCAGCAAGGCGCCGCGCGGGGGAGTTTCGGGAAATCGGGCGCAGGCTGATCCGAAACCTAAGCGGCACGCCCTACCGCTCTTTTTCCGGCCTGCCCGATGGGGCCATTCTGGTTGCCGAACAGCTTCGCCCCGCCGATGCCGCCCTGATCGATCCGTCGCGTATCGCCGCCGTGGTGACGGAAGAAGGGGGCAGCACCGGGCATACCGCCATCCTGCTGCGCGCGTTGGGTATCCCGGCAGTTCTGGCTGCCCATGGCCTGCTGGCACAGCTTGGGCGGCGGACGCGGCTTGTGGTGGATGGCACGACGGGGCAGGTCATCGTGCGTCCGTCCACCCGCACCGCCGCTGCCGCGCGGGTCGATGTCGCCGCCTATGCGCGCGAACGCCAGATGCTGGGCCGCCTGCGCAGGCTTCCGGCCCGGCTTTCCAGCGGGGAGGTCGTGACCCTGCAGGCCAATCTGGAAATCCCGGCCGAACTGCCCATGATCGCGCAGTCCGGCGCCGGGGGGATCGGACTGCTGCGCAGCGAATTCCTGTTCATGAATGCGGAAACCCTGCCCGATGAACTGCATCAGGAAGCGGTCTACCTGCCCCTGATCGAAGCGATGGCCGGGGACCCGGTGACGATTCGCGTGGTGGACTGGGGCAGCGAAAAAAACAGCGATGCCCTGTCGCGTGCCGGGATTGGCGAAAGCGGCGATACCAATCCCGCCCTTGGCGTCCGTGGCATCCGGCTGCTGCTTCAGCATCGCGGCCTGCTGGAAACGCAGTTTGCCGCCATCCTGCGCGCGGCCCGCGCGGGACCGGTGCGGGTGATGCTGCCGCTGGTCTCATCCGTGGGGGAATTGCGGGCCGCGCGTGACATCTATGCCCGCATCGGACGCAGGCTGCGGCGCAAGGGGGTGGAGATACCCGACCCGCTGCCGCCCCTGGGCATCATGATCGAAACGCCAGCCGCCGCCCTTATGGCGGATGTACTGGCGCAGGAAGCAGAATTCCTGGCCATCGGTACCAACGACCTGACCATGTATACCCTTGCGGCGGACCGGGCGGCGACGGATGTCGCGGCGCTGTATGATCCGTTCCATCCCGCCGTGCTGCAACTGGTGCGCATGACGGCGGATGCGGCCCTGCGACATCGCAGGCCAGTTTCCCTGTGTGGGGAAATGGCATCCGATCCGATAGCGGTGCCCCTGCTGGTCGGGTTGGGAATACGGTCCTTTTCCATGCATGCCTCCGCCGTGCCGCGCGTCAAACGCGCGATCCGGGCGCTGGCCATGGATGACTGCCGCCGCATGGCCTGTCGCGCGCTGGAAGCGGCCGACGGGCGCGAGGTCAGCACCATGCTGATGGATTACGCCGCTGCCGCGCGACAGCCTGCGGATGAATAAGGCACCGCCGGTTGCATGCCCCCTGCCATGGCGTGACGTGGACGGGGTACTGGCCGCATGGGGGCACCAGCCATGGCTGGCCTGTCTGGACAGCGGTGGTGAGGTGGGGCCGCGCGCGCGCTGGGTGATCGTATGCCGTGAACCCGTGCATGTGATTGTCCAGCATGCCGGAAGGTGCTGGCTGGATGGTGCGGTCACATCCCATGATCTGGCAACACAACTGCGTCTGTGCGTCCCGGCGGGGGACTGCCCGGTGGAGGTTCCGTTTGCCGGTGGGGCCATCGGTTTTATCGGTTATGGCGTGGGCCAGCGGATGGAGGGCGTTTCCACGCGGCATGAGGGCGAAGCGGGGGAGCCGGAAGCCGCCTTTGGCATTTACGACCATGCCTTCGTTCTGGACCGTGAACGGAAGGAAGCATGGCTGGCGGCATCAGACCCCACGACCATGCCTGCCGGACGGGTGACGGACCTCCGCCAGCAATGGGATGCGATCGCACCGGCGGGGGATATGCCCGCGCTGCCACATCTGGATTTTGTGGCCGATCAGGATGGCGCAGCCTACAGGGCCAGCGTGGCGCGTACGGTTGAACGGATCGCGGCGGGGGAAGTCTTTCAGGTCAACATCACAGGGCGCATGCGCACGGACCGCCCTGCCGGGCTTGCGGCAATTGATGTCTACCGGACCCTGCGTGCCGGGTCTCCCGCGCCTTTCGGGGCGTTTCTGGGCGGTGATGGTACCTGCGCGCTGCTCAGCGCCTCGCCCGAGCGGTTTTTATCCCTCGATGCGGAAAGGACGATACGCACACGCCCCATCAAGGGCACGGCGCCGCGCGGCCTGACCCCGGCGGAAGATGAACGTCTGGCCCGCCACCTGCGCCACGATGCGAAAGAACGGGCCGAAAACCTGATGATCGTTGATCTCATGCGCAACGATATCGGGCGCGTGGCCGCACTGGGCAGTGTGGGTGTGCCCGAACTGTTCGGGGTGGAGCGTTTTACCCATGTGCATCATCTTGTATCGGAAGTGACGGGGCAGTTGCGCGGGGGATGCGACGCGTTTGACCTTCTGGACGCGACCCTGCCGCCGGGGTCTGTTACCGGCGCGCCAAAACATCAGGCCATGCAGATAATCGATGAACTGGAAGCCTCGGCCCGGGGGGCCTATTGCGGGGCCGTGGTGTGGATCGGGTGTGATGGCGCAATGGATAGTTCCGTCATCATCCGTTCGCTGGTCATGACACGGAACCACATTATTGCCGCGGCAGGGGGCGGGATTACGTATGATTCCGATCCGATGCGGGAATACCGCGAAATGCAGCTTAAAATCGCGGCCCTGCTGGGTATTTTCAGCACCCGGCCCGATGAAGGCGATCCTGCGTCATGACCGTGCCCACGGCCCTGCCGGTATGGCTGAACGGTCGCCTTCTGCCAGCGGGTCAGGCGCATATCGATCCGGCGGATCGTGGTTTTCTGCTGGGCGATGGCCTGTTCGAGACCATGCGTGTCGCCAATGGGCAGGTAAGTCATTTTTCCCGGCATATGGACAGGCTGGCGGACGGTGCGCGTGCCCTCATGCTGGTGCCGCCCGACCGGGAGCGCATTGCGGCAGGCGTGCATGAAATGCTGGCGGCCTGCGATCTGACGGCGGGTTCGCTCCGGCTGACCTGCACGCGGGGGACCGGGCCGCGTGGATTGATGCCACCTGTGGACGGTACCCCCACCGTGCTGATCACGGCTTCGGCGGGTGTCGTTCCCCCTACCCCCGTAAAGCTGGTTACGGTGGAATACCGGCGTGACGAGGACAGCGTCCTGTCGCGTATCAAAAGCCTGAATTACCTGCCTTCCATCCTTGCCCGCATGGCGGCGGCACGGGCGGGGGCCGACGACGCCCTGATGCTCAACCGCGCGGGATATGTGGCGGAAACCAGCGCCAGCACGCTGCTGGCCTGTATTGACGGCCAGCTTGTCACCCCGCCCGTAACCGATGGGGCACTGCCCGGCACCGCCCGTGGCGTCCTGCTGGATGCGGGGCTGCTGCATGTCCGCCGCCTGTCGCCCTTGGCGCTGCATCGGGCAACAGCCATCCTTACCGTCAACAGCCTGGGCGCGCGCGGCGTCCACATGCTTGATGGGCGTGACGTGCCCGTCATGCCCGACTTGCTGACGGCCGTGCAGGCATGCGTCTATCCCTGATTTCTGCCCCATAGGGGACAGTCATGGCATTTCGCTTATTGCCCCTGACGGCGCGGTTGGACTAATCCACCCGCATTGGCTCATTTCCAGCTTGCGTGAAAGGTCACCCGCTGATGACCCCCCCCAAGACCGTGCCGGTTCGGCGTGCCCTGATTTCCGTTTCCGACAAGACCGGCCTGCTTGACCTGGCCCGCGCCCTTGTCGCCCATGGGGCCGAGATCCTCTCCACGGGCGGCTCCGCCCGCACCCTGCGTGAGGCCGGTATCGCGGTGCGCGACGTGTCGGAGCATACCGGTTTTCCGGAAATCCTCGATGGTCGCGTCAAGACGCTGGTGCCGCAGGTGCATGGCGGCATCCTTGGCCGTCGTGATCTGCCCGCCCATGTCCGCCAGATGGAAGAGCACCAGATTGCGCCGATCGACCTTGTCGCGGTCAATCTTTACCCGTTCGAGGCCACGGTTGCTTCCGGCGCGGGGGCGGAGGACTGCATCGAGAATATCGATATCGGCGGTCCGGCCCTGATCCGCGCCGCAGCCAAGAACCACGCCCATGTCGCGATCGTGACCGATCCGGCGCAGTATGCCGATGTCATCACCGCGCTGGAAAATGGCGGCACCACGCTGGACCAGCGCACGAAGCTGGCCGGGGCGGCCTATGCCCGCACGGCGGCCTATGACGCCGCCATCGCCGCATGGTTCGCCGGACAGGAAGGCGAGATCCTGCCGCCGCGCATGATTGTTGCGGGCGAGAAGCGCGAAAGCCTGCGCTATGGTGAAAACCCCCACCAGAAGGCCGCTTTCTACACCGATGGCAGCAACCGCCCCGGTGTCGCCACGGCCCGCCAGATTCAGGGCAAGTCCCTGTCTTACAACAATATCAACGATACCGACGCGGCGTTCGAGGCCGTGGCCGAGTTCGATGAGCCTGCGGTCGTGATCGTCAAGCACGCCAACCCCTGCGGCGTTGCGACAGCGGCGACACAGGCGCAGGCATGGGACAATGCCCTGCGTTGTGATCCGGTTTCGGCCTTCGGTGGCATCGTGGCGCTGAACCGCACGCTGGAAGCTGAAGCGGCGGCGCGCATCGCCACCCTGTTTACGGAAGTGATCGTCGCCCCCGACGCAACGGAGGAAGCCCGTCAGATCCTTGCCCGCAAGAAAAACCTGCGCCTGCTGCTGACGGGTGCCCTGCCCGATCCTGCGCAGGGTGGGGTGGTTGTCCGCTCGGTAGCCGGTGGGTTCCTGGCTCAGACACGCGATAGCGGCCGCATCATGCCGGATGCGCTGAAGGTGGTGACGAAGCGTGCGCCGACTCCGGCTGAAATGGCTGACCTGATCTTCGCCTTCCGTGTGGCCAAGCACGTCAAGTCCAACGCGATCGTCTATGCGAAGAACCAGAGTACGGTTGGCATCGGGGCCGGCCAGATGAGCCGCGTTGATTCCGCGCGCATCGCCGCGACCAAGAGCGCGGATGCCGCAAACGCAGCCGGTATCGACCATCCGCTGACCCAGGGCAGCGTCGTGGCGTCGGATGCGTTCTTCCCGTTCGCCGACGGGCTGGAAGCCGCCATCGCCGCCGGTGCAACCGCCGTGATCCAGCCCGGCGGCTCGATCCGGGATGATGAGGTGATCGCCGCGGCCGACAGGGCGGGCATTGCCATGGTGTTCACAGGTATGCGCCATTTCCGGCACTGATCCGAACACACGGCCCTTGCCTGCATGGCAGGGATGGAATGAGATGACACGGTCCGGCCAGATGCCGGTCAGGCTAGATGAGAGACGGGTATCTGCATGGACATTTATCGACATTCCTCCTGCCGCCTTCTTGCGGGCGTGTTTGTGGCAGCCAGCCTTGTGGGCGGCAGCGCCCATGCAGCCGACAGAAAAGGGGCCGTGCAGCATCCCGCGCCATCCACGCCAGCCGTTGCGCAGCCCGCACTGGTGTTCGATATCGCGCCCCTGCCGGTCACGACGGGTCAGGTCACGCAATATATCCTGACGGCGTCGGGGCAGGTGTCCGGCCTGCTGCTGGCTGATGGCACGCAGGTTTTCTGTACGCACGAACTGGGCGACAGCCTGCCCGGCATCGTCCGCCCCGGCGAGCAGGTGACGGTAGCCGGTCTGAAGGGCGTAGGCAGACCCATCGTGCGCGCCTATGCCGTAACCGGGCCACGCGGGCAGCGTATTGCCGATGTCCGTTCCGCCAAGGCTGTCGCACCATCTGATTCCCCCAGCATCGGGCCGGATGTTCCGGTCGATGGCACGATCCTTGCCCCGCTATATGACATGCAGGGCAAGGTGCAGGGCGTCATCATGCGTGATCACAGCGTGATTTACGTGGGTGAAACCAATGCCGCCCGCCTTGCCGCATGGCTGCGGCCGGGCGCCACGCTGCATGCCATTGGTATCGGTGTCGCCGGTGAGCGCGGGACGGCCATCAACGCGCGTGAAATCGGCCCGGATATCAGTCAGGCCATCCATATCGAACCCGCTGACGCACCGCCGCCCGGCGCGTTTCCGGGCAGTTCGGGTTATGATGTCATTCCCGGTGGTTCGACCGCCGAATAAGGGGGCGGACAACGCATGCGCGATAAAAAAGATGCGGGGATGGGGCGTTTGTTTGCCGCCCCTTGCTTGACAGGTTATTGCTGCATCGTTAGCTAGCGCCTGCACCCTATGGGAGGTGCGAGAAGTGGATAAGGATAACAGGCCTTCAGGCGAGTCCTTTGACCGGCGACTGGAAGCTGCCCGTGAGCGCGTCAAACCGCGCGCGGCAGCCGAACAGGCCACCGGTGGAACGATGTCCGATCTGGGGCTGGTGCTCCGGGCCGGGACGGAACTCGTATCGGCGCTTGTGGTCGGGGTTGCGATGGGCTGGGGGCTTGACCACTGGCTGCATTCAAAGCCCTGGTTCCTTATCGTGTTCTCGCTTTTCGGGGGTGTGGCGGGTGTGCTTAATGTCTGGCGTCTTGTCAGGCCCGATGCCATAAACACGAAGGCAGAGGGGCCGGATGACGGCTCTGGACGGATATAGGGAAGAACGAAGTTGGCGGCCGGATCATCCATCGACGCGCTCGGTCAGTTCGAGCTCCATCCAGTTCTGGGAGTACTTGGTGAATCCCTACGGTTCAGCCAGTCCCCCATGATGATGATTGTCGCCTCCATTGTGGTTCTGGCGTTCCTGTATCTGGGCATGCGTCCGGCGGCCGTGGTGCCGGGACGGCTCCAGGCCGCGGCCGAGATGTGCTACGATTTCATCTACAACATGGCGGTCGATACGATCGGCGCTGAAGGACGGGCGTTTTTCCCGTTCGTGTTCACGCTGTTCTTCTTCATCCTGGCCGGTAACTACCTCGGCCTGCTGCCTTTCTCCTTCGCCTTCACCAGCCATATCGCCGTGACGCTGGCGCTGGCGCTGATGGTGTTCTGCCTCTCGATCATCGTGTCGCTCAAGGTGCAGGGGGCAAAGTTCTTTGCCCA